>OGDP01000291.1_pt1 | contig 51936 bp, 36 predicted proteins | sample 1570441 | NCBI WGS metagenome assembly OGDP01 (sample SAMEA2581961, study PRJEB24529) | metagenome | biome: Human gut stool | place: China | collected 2011
ATTAATTTGAATTTGCTTTTTTCGTAAAAAGTGCCACAAAGATAGGGATTTATCTTATAAATAAGACAGAGAGGGTATTAATTTATCTTATTCCTGAACTTCTTCGTCGATTTCCAGCCTTCCTATATTATATGCAGCTAATTCCTGTTCCCTATCCGCCTCCTTCATTTCTTTGGTCAACATACTTTCCGGCATGTACAAATTAAAGGGAATACGTGTGCATTTCATCTTTTTCACTTGTCGACCAAATTCAGGGCAAGCCACAAAATAAACCCGTGATACAGACACCTTTCCCGGAGTTACCTGTTCGGGACGTTCAAATCCCGGACTGGTTAACGACGTATGGAACGTACCAAGTCCCTCAATAGTAACCGGCTGTCCAATAGACAGTAAAGTACGGATAGCATCAACCATTTCCGTCAATATACCATCTATCTGCCCACGATGGAACCCACTCCGTCTCTCCATATACTCGGCAAATTCCCTATTCCGAATCGGATTTAGCACTCTTTTAGGTACACCATACCATAATTCTTTCTTTTCTCCCGATGTCAAATCGGCTTTTTTTCTCACTACATAAGGTACTGCCATCGTCTATACTCCTCTTGTTTTTCGTTAATACTCGTACTTCATCTGAGACCCGGGTCTCAATGGTGTTGACACCCGGGTCTCAAGCATGCCAACACCCGGGTGTCAGTGCTCATGAGACCCGGGTGTCAGATAAGTGTTGGCTACAACAAAAGTAAGTCTTTATTATAGGAAATCAAAGTTATTCTTATATATTTGTACCATCCCTACAATACATTTAAAGAAAAACATAAAAATATGATCAAAATACTTCTGCTAATAGACTATTCCAGCGAATTTGACAGGAAACTGCTACGGGGGCTTGTACAATATTCCAAAGAGAACGGCCCTTGGCTATTTTATCGCCTCCCTTCTTATTACAGTGCCATGTATGGAGAACAAGGTATTTTGAAATGGGCCAAAGAATGGAAAGCGGATGCTATCATCGGGCAATGGAACAATGATACGATTGATTTGCAGAAAGAACTGAACATACCTGTTGTGTTGCAAAACTACCATCACCGAAGCGTTACTTACTCCAATCTGACAGGCGATTATAAAGGTACGGGCAGGATGGCCGCTCAATTCTTTGCCAAACGGATGTTTCGGAATTTCGCCTATTTCGGTATCAAAGGAGTGGTCTGGTCCGATGAACGTTGTCAAGGCTACCGCCAAGAAGTGAAACGTATCGGAGGCGACTTTTTCAGTTTTGAATCTGATAAACAGGAAGATGAAATAAGGATGGAAGTCAGCCAATGGTTACAGGAACTCCCCAAACCTGTTGCCTTATTTTGCTGTGATGATGCACATGCCCTGTTCATTTCCGAAACTTGCAAAATGACGAATATTCCTATTCCGGAAAAAATTGCTTTATTAGGCGTGGACAATGACGAACTGATGTGTAATATCTCCGACCCTCCTATTTCGTCCATAGAACTCGAAGTAGAAAGAGGTGGATATTCTATCGGCAGACTTATTCATCAACAAATAAAAAAGGAGCACGAAGGCAGCTTCAATATCGTCATCAACCCTATCCGCATTGAATTGCGACAATCTACGGAGAAACATAATATCAAAAACCCTCATATTCTGACAGCCGTGAAGTACATAGATACACATTATAATTCCGACCTGACAATAGAATCTTTGCTTACAAACATTCCTCTGTCTCGCAGAAACTTCGAAATGAAATTCAAGGATGCATTGAATACCTCTATCTATCAATACATACTGAATTGTCGATGTAACCATCTTGCGGACTTACTACTCACGACAGATCGTCCACTAGCAGATTTAGCCATAGAGGTAGGTTTCAAAGACTATAATAACATTTCACGTGTATTCAAAAAGTACAAGGGTTGTTCACCTATCGAATATCGCCAAAAACGGAATTTGATTATACACAATGTAGGAAGTTCGACGATGGAATAAAAAAAGAAAAAGAAGAGAACTCCCACTCTCATCAGATTACACCTTTCGAAGAAGCCATCACACTGCTTTTTGAAGTTTATCTAAACCACCATCCCATACTTTATTTATTGTTTTAACACAATTATCCCATAATCTTGCGCAAAATGAAGATTCAATTGCGCAAATTGTGCGTAAATAGACTAAAATTACTCATACTTTTGCAGATATAAAAGACGTCTGAAAAACTATATTTTCATTTTTACCAATTAAAATAATATTATGAATCACTAATTTAAATGTGCAGATTATGAATAAAGGTATAATTTATGTATGCATGCTGTTTCTATGCTTCGCATGCAATGACTCTGACGCAGGAAATACGTTACCTCTATCTTTCCAAACAATACAGATGGAAAACAACTCTAACTTTGTCACCCTGACAGCTATTACGGACGGAGATGCAAAAGATGCATCATTTGAATGGTCCATTCCCAGCAAGAACTTACGATTGACAGGTAGAAGTGTCGTATGTTATTTCGAACAAAAAGGAACTTATGAAGTTACCCTGACAAGTGAATGGAATTCACAAAAGGGCTCGATCACCAAAACAATAACGGTGGACAACGACTCTTATTACCATCAGCAAGGCGAACATCTCTGGTGGAATGATGAGTTCACTTCTTATACTCTCGACAAAATGGCCTGGAACTACGATATAGGTACCGAAGGATGGGGTAACAGCGAGAAACAGAATTACACGAGCAGTTCTGAAAACTCCTTTATCAGAGACGGAAAGTTAGTGATAAGAGCCTTAAAGTTAGACGGGAAAACCGGAGAAGAAAAAGGTGATTTTACCTCTGCACGCATCATGACGAAAGGTAAAATAGAAATTAACCGGGGGCGTGTGGAAGTACGTGCCAAAGTGCCCGGAGTAAAAGGTACTGTTCCCGCTATCTGGTTTTATGGTAAAAATGCATACCCCTACTATTCCGAACTGGATATGATGGAATATGTGGCCTATGAAAAGAACAAGATTCATGGCACAGCTCACACTACCGCGACACTTGCTGATCCGAAAGAAGAAACAAATGTTTCATCTGGCACTATCATGGTGGACGATGTAGAAACCAGTTTCCATATTTATGGAATGAACTGGACAGACGAGAAAGTAGAATTTTATGTAGACGACCCGTCAAATGTTTATCTGACTTTCACCCCGTCGCAAAAAGACAATCCTCGTTTCTGGCCTTTCAACAACGAGCTGTACCTGATTATCAATGTCTCTGTCGGCGGAACCTGGGGAAGCCGGTACGGTATAGATCTGGATAAATTTCCTCTGGAGATGGAAATTGACTATGTACGTATTTTCAAAAAGAACTAATTACTAACCCTAAAAGATACAAAAGTGAAAAACTCAATTCATTCATTCCATTCGTCCGAAAGAAGAATTTTCCTAAGGAGTTTTTTTCTAATGGTATACATATGCTGCTTCAGCCTGACAATATTTGCTCAAAACCATTTTGTGGTGTCCGGCAAAGTGATCGGAGCAGACAAAGAACCCATTATCGGTGCCACTATTCAGGATAAAACCAATAATATCGGAGTCATCTCGGATATAAACGGTAATTTCAGTATTAAAGCATCGTCACGCAACGCTACACTACATGTCAGCTACATCGGTATGAAATCTATGGAAGTCAAGGTGGAGGGAAGGTCCACACTAACAATAGTCCTGGAAGAAAATACTGTAAAAATAGACGAAGTGGTGGTCACAGCACTCGGCATCAAACGGGAAGCGAAAGCTTTAGGGTATGCCGTATCTTCAGTAAACAACGAAACACTGACTGCCGGTAACGAGCAGAATGTAATGTCTGCTATCTCCGGGAAAGTGGCAGGCGTAGATATTTCTTCCACCACTGCAGGCCCTTCAGGCTCCACACGCGTCATCATACGTGGTAACTCACAATTGAGCGGTTCCAACCAACCATTGTATGTTATCGACGGCATGCCGGTGGACAACACCGAACTGGAAGGAGCAGGAAAATGGGGAGGATACGACTATGGCGATGTGCTTTCCTCTCTCAATCCGGATGATATTGAAAACATCTCTATCCTGAAAGGTCCTTCGGCATCTGCACTTTACGGTTCAAGAGCTTCCAATGGTGTCGTGCTCATCACTACAAAATCTGCCAGCAAGAAGAAAGGAATCGGAGTGGAATTTTCATCCAATCTTAGTATTGTAAAACTATTAAGTAACTTCGACGATTACCAGCGTGTCTACGGGCAAGGACGTGACGGTCGCCCTCCAATGTCCGCAGAGACAGCTTCAAACACATCACAGGTGTCTTGGGGGGGTAAATTAGACCCAAGTCTGGAAGCTAATATTTATAACGGAGAACTGCGTAACTACGGAAATGTAAACAATAACATCTTGAGCTTTTTCCGCACTGGTATTACAACAACCAATGCCGTAGCTTTCAACAAGACCAACGACAATTCATCTTTCCGTGTATCCATATCGGATATGCGCAATTGGGACATTGTTCCCGAATCGGATTTAAACCGTACAAGTGTTTCTTTCAAAGGAAGTGCAAAAATGACCAAACGCCTGACAGTAGAAGCACAGGGAACTTACAGTTACGAAACAGTAAAGAACCGTCCGGCACTATCCGATAGTCCCAGCAATATAGGTAATGCTCTGATTGGTATCGCACCGAACTTCGACCAGAAATGGTTGGCAGCCAACTACAAAGACGAAGCCGGACGCTACAATGACTGGAATGGAGACAAATACCGCATCAATCCTTATTGGGTAATCAATGAAATGAGCAATAAATCGAAACGCGACCGCCTGATAGGACAAGGACGTGTATATTATTCCTTTATGGACTGCCTGCAAGCCAGTTTCAAGGCTGGATTGGATTCTTATACTTTCCGGTTCACAGATTTCACCCCTATGTACACTCCCGGCTTCGTGGATGGCTTGATGAAAGAAATGACTAACAACGTGATGCAATACAATTTCGAAATGATGCTTCGTTTTCAGAAACGTTTTAATGACTTTGATATTTCGGCTTTTGCCGGTGGCAACGTCATGCGTTACGAGTATGAATCAATGATACAAACAGGACAGTCACAAGTGATCCCCGACCTGCAGGATATTACCAACTATTCCAGTATAGAAACAGAACATGCATTAGTGCGCAAGGCAGTGCGTTCTCTATTCGGACAGGTAAGTCTGGGATACAAGGAACTGCTTTATATAGATGCCACTTTCCGTAATGATGTATCTTCCACATTAAATGCCAGCAATCGTTCTTATTTCTATCCTTCCGTATCAGGAAGTTTGATATTCTCTAATCTCTTCGAACACAAAGACTGGCTGACATTTGGAAAGTTGCGTGGTTCATGGGCTAAGGTAGGAGGTGATACAAGCCCCTATCAGTTACAATTGGAATATGGTCTAAAAGCATACACCAATAAAGGCACATCTCTGGGGTATATCGCATCCGGATCCGTGCCCAACGCCAACCTGAAGCCGACCTCTACTTATTCATTTGAAGTAGGACTGGACGTGCGTTTCTTTGACAGCCGTTTAGGACTTGACTTGACTTACTATCAACAGACAACCAAGGATCAGATTCTGTCTCTTCCGCTGTCGCAATCCACCGGATACAAACGTGCCGTCATCAATGCCGGCGAAATAGCAAACAAAGGTATTGAAGCTTCTCTCTCATTCGTCCCGGTAAAAACCAAAAATTTCACATGGGATGCTAGCGTCAACTTTGCGAAAAACTATAATGAGGTGGTAAAACTGCACGATGAGGTAAAAGACTTCGAACTGGCTTCCGCCCGTTGGGCAAATGCTTCCATCTATGCCAGTGAAGGACAGCCTTATGGCGTTATTGTAGGTAAGAAGCTGAAGCGTACGGAAAAAGGAGATGTTATTTTTGAAAACGGTTTGCCCACTTTCGATGATAAGGTTTCTGTTTTAGGAAACGGCAACTATGATTTCACCCTGGGTTTCCGCAATGCGTTCACCTACAAAAATCTCTCGATGAGTGTATTGTTCGATATGAAATTCGGTGCGGATATTTATTCCATGAGTGCTATGCAATCCCACGTTAACGGCACGTCGAAAGAAACTTTGGAAGGACGGCAGGAATGGTATAGCTCCGAGCAAAAACGGCAATCGGCAGGTGTTCCGGCAGGAAACTGGATAGCTACCGGTGGTTATGTGGGTAAAGGAGTGATGGCAATAAAGAATGACGATGGTGAAATGATCTATGTGCCCAATAATGTATGTGTAGATCCCGCTAAATACTGGCAGGCACTGCAAACAACTTCTCCCGAACCGTTCATCTATGATAATTCATTCGTCAAACTGCGTGAAATATCACTCTCTTACAACTGTCCCAAGAAATGGTTTGTACATACTCCTATCGAGTCAATAACCCTCTCTGCTTACGGACGTAATTTATTGCTAATCTATTCCAATGTCGATAATATAGATCCGGAATCATCTTATAACAATGGCAATGGGCAAGGATTTGAGTATGGTTCGCTACCTTCACGCCGCACCTTCGGATTCGGCATTAATGTTAAATTCTAATATAACGCACACCGAATATGAAAAGAATAAAATGGAATTTCCTAATTGTCTGCTTCTTCTGCCTGTACAGTTGCGCCGACCTCACTGAGTTGAATGAAAATCCGACCAAGGCAACCAGCATCTCTTCCCATTTGCTGATACCAACCATACAATTGACCCATTCACAATATCTACAAAGTACCCTCCGCTATATGATTTTTCCGGGAGCGTTTGTCAACCACTGGATCGGCGGCTGGAGTATGCAGGAATATGGAGGCAAATGTAAAAAACGTGTCGACTACATGGAACGCCTTTGGACAATTTACTATCCTGAAATTATCAAAACTGCTGTCGCCCTGGTAGATCAGACCGCCGACAACCCGGAAGAGACCAACCTGAACGCTATCGGTCGTATCCTGAAAGTAGAGGCTTTCCTGAAACTGACCGATTATTACGGTGACATTCCCTACTTTGAAGCAGGTAAAGTCTATCAGGAAAATATTGTAAAACCGAAGTATGACAAACAGGAAGATATCTACATGGATTTTCTGAAAGAACTGCGTGAAGCTTCCGCCCAACTGAACTCGGCAGCCATAGCACCGCAAAATGACCTTTACTTCAATGGTGACATAGAAAAGTGGAGACGCTTTGCCAATTCTTTGTGGCTGCGCATCGCTATGCGGCTTCTGAAAGTAAACCCGACACTCGCACAACAGGAAGCCAAGGCAGCCTATGAAGCAGGAGTAATGAACTCCAACCAGGACATCTGCTATGTGGAACATGAAACCAGCAGACTGGAAGAAGGGCCAGGTAACGGATTCGCCAATCAATTGTTGGAAGACCCGCAACATAGCAACTACCGCATGACTACCGAACTACTGGATGCTCTGACTTCCGTTAACGACCCGCGTACCGTATATATAGGGGGCGCATATACTGATGGCGACCGCATAGACATAACCTCGCAGGTATATGAAAAGTTAGGAGCCTATCAAGGAGTTCCCGCACAAGACTTCATTTACAATGCATGGTCAGCGGCATTAACACTCACTGTTGATGGAAAAGAAGTAAGCGTCACCCATAATTATCAAAAGATGCAGCCTTCCAAACTATTGACTAATCCAGGTTCTCCATATATTCATTTAAGCTATGCGGAAACAGAATTTTATTTGGCCGAAGCAGCTGTCCGCCAGTGGAATATATCGACAGAAAGTGCCAAAGAACATTATAAGAAGGGATTAAAAGCAGCAATCAAACAATGGGAACTATTTGGCGCCACTCTGCCAACAGACGCACAAATCAATACTTTTGTAGAGAAACAGTCCGTATTGCTGGATGCTGGAACTATCGGAGCGTTAGAGGAAATTAACAAGCAATTATGGATACTCTATATTCTCGACCCGATTGAAGCATGGTCTAACATTCGCCGCACTGAAATGCCGAGCCAATATGTCATGTTCAAGAACCTCGCCCCCACGGAAAATGAATCTAACGGGAAACGTCCTGCCCGTATGATGTACCCAATTGAAGAACAGACCAAAAACAAGGCTAATCTGGAAGCTGCGCTCGAACGTATGGGTGGTACAGACGACTGGACAAAGCATGTATGGTGGGACAAGGAATAAAATGAGACAGAAGAATTACGAGAAAATCAAACCAGTAACAAATAAAATAAGATACTATATGAAAACAAATTACCTTTTTTTACTATTATGCCTCATCGGTATAATGTTGGGAAGTTGCAAGGATGATTCCGCCAACAATCCGGTATTCGGTGATGACGAAATACCTTATATCTATACGGATATGCTGGAAACAACATCGGCCATAGCAGGCGAAGTAACAGAATTCAAAGTGCTGGTATCGCCGGCAGATGAAAAGACTTCCGTAAAATGGTTATTGGAGGGTAAAGAGATAGGAACAAGCGCTTCACTGATTTATACTTTCCCCGAAGCTGGTTCTTTCAGGCTGCGCATTGAAGTCAGACGAAACGGATTATTAAATTACAGAAACTTCGCCCTGACAGTAAAAGAAGCACCCACAACTCCCGAAGAACCCACACCGTCCGAATTAAAGAAGAAAATATTCTGTTACTTGTCAAACGGTGCTATTGCCAGCCGCGAAATTGCATGGGATCAGATGTCTCACTTATGCGTTGTAGGTGGTGTAACAACTGACGGAACAATCCAGGCGGCAACTACTCTTCAGACAAATGCCGACTTCATCAAGCAAGGACAGGCTAAAGGAGTGAAAATCTTACTATCTATGGATCTTGCCAATGTAATGAAAACGATGACAGATGACTTCCGTCAATCACTCGGAGAAAGGGCCTTGCAAGTAGTAGAAGATTGTGGTCTGGACGGAATCAATGTTTTCTTTGAAGAATGGACAGGCAGCAGCGCAGGCGGTTCCGACAAAGCAGAGAATTCAACCTACGCAAGCCACCTGAAAGCACTCTACCAACAGTTGAAAGCAGGACTGGGCGAAAAGTTATTAACAGCCGGTGTAAAAGGAGACAGCGAAGGTATGTGGGGAAGTCAGAACGCCTACAATGGAGATTTTTCTATGTTCGAGTATGTGGATTATATCAATGTGGCAATATATAACTTTACTGGGGCTTGGGCTTCATCCGCAGTAGCACAGCACGCCAGCTTTGAACATTTCACTGCTGCAGCAACCCAATGGAGCACTGTCAATGGAATTGACAAAAACAAGATTATTTTAGGTTTACCGGCCTATGGAATCCAGTTCCAAAGTACCAGCAGCCCTACCGGTGCTGTACGCAAAGCATACAAGGTTATTTTAACGGAATATGCAGCGGACAGTCCTGCCGAAAAAGATGAAATTGAAAAGAATGGTAAAATAGTCTTCTACAACGGTCATCCGCTCGTACAACAAAAATCTGACTATGTGGTGGATAACGGCTTCGGTGGAATTCTGCTGAACGAGCTGTCGGACGACTCGGAAGACGATGCAACAAGTTTACTGAACGTCATCTATAAGACCTTTATAAAATAACAATCCAATATTCAGGATATATGTCGACTCAATCAAATAGATTACTTGCACTTGACGTAATAAGAGGAATTACTATTGCCGGAATGATTTTGGTTAACAACCCCGGTTCCTGGCAGTCTGTTTATGCCCCGCTAAAGCATGCACAGTGGAATGGGCTGACCCCCACAGACTTGGTTTTCCCTTTCTTTATGTTTATTATGGGCGTAGCTATCCACTTCTCATTACACAAGTTTGAGAAGTTGGACGCTGCCGTCAGCATGAAAATTATCCGTCGCACTGTGGCACTCTTTGTAGTGGGAATCGCCCTGGATTGCTTTTCCAAACTCTGTTACGGCACATTTTCATTGGAAAACTTGCGTATTCTTGGCGTGATGCAACGACTTGCCCTTGCTTATGCAGGAGGTGCGTTCCTTGCCATCATCGTTCCGAAAAAATACTATCTGAGTGTGGCTGGCGGTATTTTGCTGTTATATGTCGGTTTATTACAAGGTTTCAATGGGTATATACATTCTGCCGATAACTTGATTGCAATAATTGATGTCAAGTTATTAGGAGCCAGTCACTTGATTAAAGAAGCTGCCGATGGCGGCAGCTTCGCTTTCGAACCGGAGGGATTGCTGAGTACGATACCTTGTTGGGCGCACGTATTGCTAGGTACCTATGTTGGCAGTCTGATTACCAATGCAGGTGAGAACAGAGAACGCGTCCGTAAGATTGCATTGTTCGGGACAGTCCTGCTTTTTGTGGGCTTCCTGTTGCAATATCTCGATCCTATCAATAAGAAGTTGTGGACGAGTTCTTACACACTGGTAACTTGTGGAGCGGCCTCACTACTCCTCGCCTTACTAATAGATATTATAGATGTTCGTCAACGAAAAGGATGGAGCCGTTTCTTCGAAGCCTTTGGTGTGAATCCCCTATTCATGTATTGTGTCGGTTGGATTGCCAGTGTACTATTCAGTCTATCGTTCATACCTTGGAACGACCGGCTTATCAGCATACGCGGTTTACTCTATAATCAGACACTGCAACCCCTGCTAGGTGATTATCTGGGTTCATTCATCTATGCTTTGATTTTCATTATTATCATTTGGGGATGCGGGTATATCCTCTATCGTAAACGCATTTATATAAAACTGTAAAAAGAAATGTCTATGAATAACGTTCAATCAAGACAACCGTCCAATCTGATCCCGATGATTATGCTGGGGACGCTATTTTTTATCTTCGGATTGGTGTCATGGGTCAATTCCATTCTGATACCTTACTTCAAGGTATCCTGCGAATTGACACATACGCAATCCTACCTGGTAGCCCTGGCATTCTACATTGCCTATTTGGTCATGTCTATTCCTGCCGCCCGGCTGATTGGCCGGATAGGCTCAAGACGAGGCATTATGATCGGATTATGGCTGATGTCAGCAGGGACGTTCATATTTGTCCCCGCTGCCTGCACAAGAGCCTATTCTATTTTTTTAACCGGGTTGTTCACAATAGGAACCGGGCTGTCTATATTACAAACAGTAGCCAATCCTTATGTAACCATACTCGGCCCGATAGAATCCGCGGCACAGCGTATCAGTATTATGGGACTTTGTAACAAGATTGCCGGTATTCTCGCACCCTTATTATTCGCTGCCGTCATATTGAAATCAACAGATAATGAACTATTCGAAGTCCTTAAAAGTAATAGTGTTACGGGTATAGAGAAAGATATCCTATTAGATGGTTTAATCCGCAGAGTCATTGTCCCTTATTCTGTACTTTCATTATTTCTGTTTTTATTTGGCTGCACCATCTATTTCATCCGGTTACCGGAACTGGGCAATAACCAACAGGAAGATACTATTCACGATAACAAAGACCGCAAATCTATCGGTTCATATCCTTATCTTATCATGGGAGTATTTGCCATCTTCTTCCACGTAGCTGCACAAGTGATCTCTATTGATACTATCATCAGCTATGCGGAGAATATGGGATTCAATCTTCAGGAAGCCAAGATTTTCCCCAGTATTACATTGTCGTGTGCTCTTGTCGGTTATTTTTTAGGTATTCTGCTGATTCCACGCTTTGCGAGCCAGCAACTCATGCTTCGGATTTCTACCGTAGGCGGATTGATTCTGTCAGTTTGCGTTCTATTCATCCCCGGCACGATACAGATGTACGGACATACGACTTCACTTTCTATCTGGTGTCTGTGCTTGATGGGAGTCTGCAACGCATTGATTTATGCCGGAATATGGCCACTTGCCATACACGACTTGGGACGCTGGATAAACCTAGGTTCTTCATTTATGGTGATGGCTTTATGCGGAAATGCTTTTATGCCTGTCATCTATGGTTTAATAGCGGATCATCACGGATTACGTAGCGGATATATTGTACTGATACCTTGTTTTCTTTATTTGATTTTTTATGCTTTCTATGGATACAAAATTAATCATTGGTCAGAACTATGGAAATTAAAAAAGGACAAATAACCAGAATATTCAACGGAGAAATCATCACTCCGGAAAAAAATCTCGGAATAGGTACTGTACTTATTTCCGAAGGGAAGATTATAGGCGTGGAACCTGGAAATTATAAAGTAGCCGATAGTGTGGATTATGATGCCCAAGGTGGTTTTATCGCTCCCGGTTTTATTGATCTGCATACCCATGGGGCAGGCGATTCCGATTTCATGGATTGCACGGAAGAAGATTGTCTTACCATTGCACGTGAACATCTTAAGCACGGAACAACCCTGCTTTATCCCACTACTCTAGCTTCGGATAATCAGGAATTACTTCGTTTTCTTGATATATATGACCGCGTGAAAGGACAAAACATTGGTGCCGCATTTGGTGGCTTGCATCTGGAAGGACCATACTTTGCCTATGCATTCCGGGGAGCGCAAGACCCTCGTTATTTGCGCAATCCAGTACCCGAAGAGTATATGGAGATATTGGACAGAAGTCAGGATATTGTCCGTTGGAGTATTGCTCCCGAACTACCCGGCGCTTTAGAATTCGGTGATCTGCTGCGAAAAAAAGGAATTCTTCCTTCTATTGCCCATACCGATGCCATATATGAAGATGTAGCAGAAGCTATTCTTCATGGTTTCACGCATATCACCCATTTCTATTCCTGCATGAATGGAATCACCCGGCGAAATGCATACCGCTACGCAGGATGTATCGAAGCCGGTTATTTACTGGACGAGATAACCATTGAACTGATTGCAGACGGAATACATGTTCCGGCACCTCTCATGAAACTGGCAGTTAAAAACAAGGGGGCTGCGAAAATAGCCTTAGTAACCGATTCTATGCGTGGAGCAGGTATGCCCGAAGGGAAAAGCATACTGGGAAGCCGTGAGAAAGGACAGGAAGTTATCATTGAAGGTGGAGTAGCTAAAATGCCCGACAGGCAGTCTTTTGCCGGGAGCGTGGCAACAGCCGACCGCTTGGTACGGAATATGTATCAATTAGGAGAACGCTCCATCGAAGAAGCTGTATATATGATGTCCCTGACTCCCGCCACCATTATGGGAATCCAAGACCAAAAAGGCAGAATAGCCAAGGGATATGATGCCGACATTGTAGTTTTTAATGCGGACATCCAAATTCAACAAGTATTTATTAATGGACAACAATATTAGAGCAACTATGGAGATTATTGAAACAACAGAAATAAAAGAATTAAAAAAAGACAACTTACGCATCCGTATATGTGACAGTCGTTGCACCCTGGGCATGGATGCTGCCCAAACTGCAACGCAAGTCATTAACCAACTATTAACTCAAAAGAAAGAAATTAATATCCTGTTCGCAGCAGCTCCTTCGCAAAACGAGTTTCTTGCTGTCCTGCAGAAACAAGACCTTCCATGGCAACGTATTCATGCTTTACACATGGATGAATATGTCGGATTAAAATCTGACGCCCCACAACGTTTCGGAAATTTTCTCAAAGAACATATCTTCGATTCTGTTCCTTTTAAATCGGTAAACTACCTATTCAAGGAAAAGGCAACACCCGAAGAAATTTGTAATGCTTATGAGCGAATTCTTCAGGAGCACCCTCTTGACATCATCTTTATGGGAATCGGGGAAAATGGGCACATTGCCTTCAATGACCCACATGTAGCATGCTTTGATGACCCTCAATGGGTGAAAATCGTATCACTAGATGAAGTCTGTCGTATGCAACAAGTACATGATGGTTGTTTTTCCCATATCGATGAAGTTCCCCAACAGGCTGTCACTGTCACTATTCCCGTCATGCTAAAAGCTACCTACATTTTCTGTATGGTTCCGGGGAAACCGAAAGCAAAGGCTGTGAAAGACACATTGTATGGCCCTGTCAGCACGGACTGTCCTGCATCTATACTTCGTACACATCCACATGCGACACTTTATTGTGATTTAGACAGTGCATCACTTTTACCCATTTAATATAAGTAACCATGAATAACAATCTACATTTTATATACAGAAGCCTGTTTCTGCTAGGCATATTCTTATGTTCTTGTGTTTCTGTAAAAAGTGCACAGTCCCCTTCTGACTTTAAAGTCAGAGCCTTCTATCTGGATTGCCGCACGCAAGTAATGACGGTTTCTGCTATTAAAAATTTCGCTTCCGATTTATCGACAAAAGGAATTAATACCCTACTGATAGAATATGAAGCAACCTTTCCTTTCCAAAAACATGCTACCCTATGTAATCATTTGGCATTTAGCCGCGATGAGGTTAAAGACATTATCAAACATTGCACTTCGTTGGGAATAGATGTAATACCATTACAAAATTGCTTCGGACATAGTGAATATATCTTGCGTCATGATCGGTATGCTCACCTACGGGAAGACAGAAAAGAGGTATCACAAGTATGTCCGCTGAAAAAAGAAGAAGCAAAAAAAGTATTCCGGGAAATATTTCGGGAAGTAGCAGAGTTACATCCTTCGCCCTACTTTCATATAGGTGCCGATGAAACTTATTTATTGGGAAGTTGTGCACAATGTTCCAAAGTAGAAAAGTCACGTCTTTTTGTTGATTATATAAAGGCGATGTATGAAGTAGTCAAAGAATTGGGGAAACAACCTATCATTTGGGCAGATATTATTCTGATGCATCCCGAAGCCGTACAAGAGTTACCTAAAGACCTTATTTATGTAGACTGGAACTATGGCTGGGAACCGGATCGTTTTGGTAAACTCGACAATTTATTGAAACTGGGAGCAAAGATGTGGGGAGCAACAGCTTTACGTTCTGCACCTGACAATGTTTATTTAACTCAATGGATGAAACACTTTGACAACTTGAGTACATTTTTGCCCTTTGCCCGTTCACACGGTTATGAAGGAATCATAGAAACATCCTGGTCTACCAGTGGTACTTATGGTTTTCATTACGATAATGGTTGGGAAGTGATTAGTATGCAACCCGTCCGTCAGGTCTACCCAATGTCCGGTTTCCAGATATTGATAGATGCTTATTGCCAGGCTGCTAATACCCAAGAAGCACTAAACTCCCGGGAGTTTATTTTATCATATGCACAGCAACGTTATGGGCTTTCCAATGAAGAAGCACAAATCTTTCTTGATTACTTTTCCCTGCCCCAAGAGTTAGTTCGTAATGGAAAAGACACCAAAGGAACAACTATCGGACAAGTGATCGCAACTAGCAAAGAATTCAGAGACAAATTCGGCAAACTCTCGCCACGACAACATTCTAACGAATTTGAGCATTATCGGTTAATGCTGGATCTACGCATTAATTATCTTTGTTATAAAGAGATTGAATTCATTTATAATTCAGACGATTATATCATGGCACAAGCAGCAGGACTTGCCCAAAAACTGAATAAAATCATATCCGAAGCTGATAAACTGGACAAACGTTTTATACAGATCAATAAAGATTATTTAAAACCCGGGCAAGCTGAAGAGATTAACTCCTTGAGAACAGAAAAGATGAAAGAACTATATCGTGCTCTGCTAAGGCAGACTAAAATATAAACAATATGAGAAAAATACTTTTACTTATAATGGGAGGTATATTTTCAATATACGACTCCAGTGGGCAGACTGCGTCTTATTCTGTCATACCTTCTCCGCAGTTAGTCAAGACTACCGGACAAGATTCTTTTCACTTGAAAGAGAATACAACCATTACTTACCCTAAAGGTAACGAACTGTTGAAGCGTAATGCTGAATTCCTGTCCGAATATATTAGACAGGCTACAGGAAACGCACCCGCTATCCATACTTATATAAAGGAAACAAGAGCCAATAATGCAATCATATTGGCATTGGATCCAACGATAAAAAATAAGGAAGGATATATTCTGGTTACGACTTCAAGAGGTATCCGTATCAGCGGGCAAACCGCCAATGGAGTATTCTATGGCATCCAGACCTTACGTAAAACCATTCCTGCTACTGTAACGACCGATATACTATTGCCTGCCGGAGAAATTAAAGATGAGCCGCGTTTCAGTTACCGTGGTATGCATTTGGACGTATGTCGCCATTTTTATCCTGTTGAGTTTGTAAAAAGATACATTGATTTGTTAGCCTTGCATAACATGAACACCTTCCATTGGCATTTGACGGAGGACCAAGGTTGGCGAATTGAAATCAAAAAGTTTCCGAAGTTAACCGAGGTCGGTTCTATACGTAACAAAACCGTGATAGGAAAAGCCGGAAGCGGAAAGTATGACAATACACCTTATGGCGGTTTCTATACACAAGAGCAAGCCAAAGATATTGTTAAATATGCCCAAGAACGTTTTATCACTGTTATTCCTGAAATCGATTTGCCCGGACATATGCTGGCTGCATTGGCCGCGTATCCTGAATTAGGTTGCACAGGCGGACCTTATGAGGTTTGCCCCGACTGGGGAATTTTTGATGATGTGTTATGCATTGGCAATGATAAGACTTTGCCATTCTTAGAGGGTATATTGGCGGAGATTATAGAAATCTTTCCATCGAAATATATTCATATTGGTGGTGATGAAGCACCACGTACCCGATGGAAAGAATGTTCCAAATGTCAGGCACGTATCAAAAACGAAGGTCTGAAAGCAGATAAAGAGCATACTGCCGAAGATCGTTTGCAGACGTTCTGTATGACACACATCGAAAAGTTTTTGAATGGCAAAGGACGCCAGATCATCGGATGGGAAGAAATTCTGAAAGGTGATGTAGCCCCTAACGCCACCGTCATGTCTTGGCGTGGTATCCAAAGTGGCATCAAAGCTGCTCAAATGGGACACGATGTTATCATGGTACCCAAAGACTACTGTTACTTCGACTACTATCAGGTTAAAGATACAAAACAAGAGCCTCTTGCCATCGGAGGGTTTGTACCAGTAGAAAATGTATATAACTTAAATCCCGTACCTGCAGAACTGACGACTGAACAACAAAAACATATCCTCGGTGCCCAGGCCAACTTATGGTCGGAATATATTCCGACCTCCCAACAAGTGGAATACATGGTATTACCGCGTATGGCTGCCCTTAGCGAAGCATTATGGACAGAACCACAATCAAAGAGTTATGAAAATTTCCTGCAACGGCTTCCATGGTTAGTTAAGTTATATCAAAGAGATGGATTCAATTATGCCAAGCATGTGCTCCCGTAGGACAGTATCATAAAAAACGTGAGTTCTTTTCGTCCTCATATGAATTTATTTCGTATTTTTGCGTGGACATCCCCTTTTTGATGTTCAGGAAGATAATTTGTTGTTAAAACAAAGCGAAGATTGATATATGAGTGACGAAATCAACGAGATACCGGAAGGACATTCAGATTACAAACCGGCGGACGCACGGGACGAAAGCGTAAAACATCAGCTCACAGGCATGTACCAGAATTGGTTTCTGGACTATGCTTCGTACGTTATTCTGGAACGTGCCGTGCCTCATATCAACGATGGTTTGAAGCCGGTACAACGCCGTATCCTACATTCCATGAAGCGCCTAGAAGACGGACGATTTAACAAAGTAGCTAACATTGTGGGACACACCATGCAGTTCCACCCTCACGGTGACGCTTCTATCGAAGACGCACTGGTACAGTTGGGGCAGAAAGAGCTGTTAATCGAGATGCAGGGTAACTGGGGTAATATCCTTACCGGAGACGGCGCCGCTGCTTCCCGTTATATAGAAGCACACTTGTCCAAGTTTGCGCTGGACGTTGTCTTCAATCCCAAAACAACTGAATGGAAACTTTCTTACGACGGACGAAACAAAGAACCGGTCACTCTTCCCGTAAAATTCCCGTTATTGCTGGCACAAGGCGTGGAAGGTATCGCCGTGGGACTTTCTTCCAAAATTCTACCGCATAACTTCAACGAACTTTGCGACGCCTCCATCAGCTACCTGCGTGGAGAGGAATTCCAATTGTATCCTGATTTCCAGACAGGAGGTTCTATCGACGTAGCCAAATACAACGACGGAGAACGCGGCGGAGCGGTGAAAGTACGTGCCAAGATCACTAAGATTGATAATAAAACACTTGCTATCACAGAAATTCCATACGGAAAGACGACTTCAACAGTGATCGACTCTATCTTGAAAGCTGTTGATAAAGGAAAGATCAAAATCCGTAAGGTAGACGACAACACGGCTGCCAACGTAGAGATACTGGTACATCTTGCGCCCGGCACTTCTTCGGACAAGACTATCGATGCACTGTATGCATTCACTGATTGCGAAGTAAGCATTTCCCCAAACTGTTGTGTCATCGACGACAGCAAGCCACATTTCCTAACCATCAGTAAAGTACTGAAAAAGTCGGCAGACAACACGTTGGATTTACTGAAACAGGAACTGGAAATTAAGAAAAGTGAAATACTGGAGGCATTGCATTTCGCCTCTCTCGAAAAGATATTTATCGAAGAACGCATCTATAAAGATAAAGAGTTCGAGCAATCCAAAGACATGGATGCAGCCTGTGCACATATCGACGAACGTCTGACACCTTACTATCCGACATTTATCCGTGAAGTTACGAAAGAAGATATTCTCAAGTTGATGGAAATCAAAATGGGGCGTATCCTGAAATTCAATTCGGAAAAGGCGGATGAACTGATTGCCAAGATGAAAGAGGATATTACCGAGATTGACAACTATCTGGCTCACATCGTAGATTATACCGTCAACTGGTATCAGATGCTGAAGGACAAATACGGAAAGAAATTCCCGCGCCGCACGGAACTCCGTAACTTCGACACCATCGAGGCTGCCAAAGTAGTGGAAGCGAACGAAAAACTTTATATCAACCGTGAAGAAGGATTCATCGGAACAAGTCTGAAGAAAGATGAGTTCGTGGCATGCTGTTCGGATATTGACGACGTTATCATCTTCTTCCGCGACGGTAAATATATTGTTACTCCCGTCGCCGATAAGAAGTTTGTCGGTAAAAACGTGCTCTATGTTAATGTATTCAAGAAGAACGATAAGCGCACGATTTACAACGTGGCCTACCGTGACGGAAAAGAAGGGACAACGTACGTCAAACGCTTCGCTGTAACCTCCGTTGTCCGCGACCGTGAATACGATGTCACTCAAGGAACTCCGGATTCACGTATCACTTATTTCAGTGCCAATCCGAACGGGGAGGCTGAAATCATCAAGGTGACACTGAAACCGAACCCGCGTGTCCGCCGTATTATCTTTGAACAGGACTTTAGCGAAGTAGGTATCAAAGGAAGACAGGCACGAGGCATTATCCTCACCCGGCTCCCGGTGCATAAGATCGCCTTGAAACAGAGAGGCGGTTCTACTCTCGGAGGACGTAAAGTCTGGTTTGATCGGGATATACTCCGCCTCAACTACGACGGAAGAGGAGAATATCTCGGAGAATTCCAAAGTGAGGACACCATATTGGTTGTCTTGAACAACGGTGATTTCTATACCAGCAACTTCGACCTGAGCAACCATTACGAAGACAATGTAAGTATCGTCGAGAAGTTCGATCCCAACAAGGTATGGACTGCCGCACTATATGATGCAGACCAACAGAATTATCCATATCTGAAACGTTTCTGCTTTGAAGGTTCCAACCGCAAGCAGAACTATCTGGGAGAGAATAAGAACAATCGCCTTATTCTGCTGACGGACGAGTACTATCCGCGCCTGGAAGTTATATTCGGAGGACACGATAGCTTCCGTGATCCGCTGGAGATTGAAGCCGAAGAATTTATCGCAGTCAAAGGTTTCAAAGCGAAAGGCAAACGTATCACTACCTACACAGTGGAAACTATTAACGAGCTGGAACCTACCCGCTTCCCCGAGCCTGTACAAGAGAGTCAAGAGGAGCCGGAAGAAGAACCGGAGAATCTGGATCCGGACAGCGACAAGAGCGAAGGCGATATTATTGATGAAATCACGGGGCAGATGAAGTTATTCTGATGAAGAAACAAACACTATATCTAGGGCTGGCAGGATGCATCCTGTTCGCCCTTTGCACAAGATTACAAGCGCAGACAACAGACAGTCTGCAAATCCACCGTTATGTAACACGTGCAACGATGTACGGTGTCGGATTTACGAACGTGTTCGATACTTATCTTTCGCCTCAGGAATACAAAGGAATCGACTTCCGTGTTTCCCGCGAAACAATCCGTATGACTAAACTTTTCGACGGGAATGTGTCTGTACAGAATTTCTTCCAAGCGGATATCGGTTATACGCATAACCGCGTCGACAATAACAATACATTTTCCGGATTGGTGAACTGGAACTACGGGCTCCATTATCAGTTCCGCCTGACAGAGAACTTCAAACTGTTGGCAGGAGGATTGATAGACGCCAACGGAGGTTTTGTCTATAATCTTCGGAACACAAACAACCCGGCTTCGGCACGGGCATATATCAATCTGGATGCATCGGGAATGGCTATTTGGCATCTGAAAATCAAACGTTACCCGATGGTATTGCGCTATCAAATGAATTTGCCGGTAATGGGAGTCATGTTTTCCCCTCATTACGGACAATCTTATTATGAGATATTCTCGCTGGGAAATGCAGGAGGAGTCATCAAGTTTACTTCTTTACATAACCAGCCTTCACTCCGGCAAATGCTATCCATCGATTTCCCGATAGGATATACTAAAATGCGTTTCAGTTATCTGGCTGATTTGCAGCAATCCAATGTAAACAATATCAAGACACACACCTACTCGCATGTGTTTATGGTAGGATTTGTGAAGGAATTATACCGCATCCGAAACAAAAAAGGAGCTAGTGTTTTACCGTCATCGGTAAGAGCTTATTAAGTTGAGAGTTGAAAATTGAGAGTTGAGAGTTAATACAAGATTAAGAATGAGAAATAATATTAGACAAATACTTTGGCTGCTCTGTTGTCTTCCGGTAGTGACCGGATGTATCAGGGAAGAGGAATACGCCAATGATCCTGTAGGAAACTTCGAGCAACTATGGAAGATTATTGATGAACGGTATTGTTTTCTGGAAGAGAAAGGCATTGATTGGGACGCTGTTCACGACAAGTATGGAAAACTGGTGAAACCCGGAATTTCGGATGACGACCTGTTCGATATACTAAGTCAAATGCTATATGAGTTGAAAGACGGGCACGTCAACCTCTCCTCCTCCAGTCGTATCTCATATTACGATGCCTGGTATCAAGGATATCCTTGGAACTATAGAGAGGATATCTTATACAATTACTATTTGGGAAGTGCCAGTTCCGGTTATCGTACATCTGCCGGTTTGAAATATAAAATATTCGATAATAATATAGGTTATATCCGCTACGAAAGTTTTAGTGCCGGAGTTGGAGACGGTAATTTAGACCATGTACTCGATTATTTGAAGCTCTGCAACGGATTAATCATTGATGTACGCGACAACGGAGGAGGAAACCTGACTAATTCCACCCGTATTGCCGCCCGTTTCACCAACGAAAAGACATTGACCGGATATATCCGGCACAAAACCGGTCCGGGACATAATGACTTTTCTGAAATGGAGCCGATCTACCTGGAACCCTCCAATAGCATCCGTTGGCAGAAAAAAGTAGTTTTACTTACCAATCGTCGTTGCTACAGTGCCACGAACGATTTTGTGAATGCCATGCACAGCCTAAACAACGATAACGAAGAGCAAAGAATTTTTCAGGTAGGCGATCAAACCGGAGGCGGTTCCGGGCTACCTTTCTCTTCAGAATTACCCAATGGTTGGAGTGTTCGCTTCTCAGCCAGTCCTCACTTTAACAAGTATAAAAAGCCTCTGGAAAATGGAATAGAGCCAGATGTATACGTAAATATGGATAAGATTCTGGAAGAGGGAATAGAGCATGGAGATGCTGAATCACAAAAGAAGGATGCACTGATTGAAAGGGCATTTGAAATATTAAGTGAATAACTTTATTACCGAATTATTTGTCAAATCAGAAAATCTTCCTATCTTTGCACCGCTAAACAAAAGCGACGCATGCGGATGTGGCGTAATTGGTAGCCGCGCCAGACTTAGGATCTGGTGCCGTGAGGCGTGTAGGTTCGAGTCCTATCATCCGCACAAATTGACCGAAGAGGAATTTCCGCAAGGATTTTCCTCTTTTTCTTTTCTGTAAGTCTCTGTAATCCTGCGTATAACAGAGAGTGCTGCATTCTCGCCAAAGGTTCGATAATCGTCTTTTTCCTTATCCCATAAAATTCCTTGTGGAAACAGTAGGTTTTGAAGTTTTTGGGCGGTTGTTAAGTCTGCGTTTCTCCACAAACCTCCTAAATGACAGCACATTACTAAAATATCATTGATACGGTTTTCGTGGTTCGATAAATCTTTGTCGTATTTTGAAAGTTCTAATGTGATTTGCCCCAAATCTTTCTGCAAAGCCTCAACGGTCATCGTATATATTTCATCGTCTATGTCTCCCATACCATAGCGGATTTTACAGGATTTCAACTTATTTTCCTTCTCACTTTTCCGCTTCTTCAATACATTAATGTTCTGCATCTGCTCGCTCTGATTTTCACACAACATTTTAGAAATAGTATCTCTCAATACTCTAACAAGTGGTTGGGGAATATCATAACGTGATAGCAATTCTTCGTATTTGCTATGCAGTTTCTTTGCTGATACATTCGTCTTGCACCCTACACAATTACACTTATAGTAGTCTATATTCTTTTTCTTGACGGTATAAGCCGTGAATGGTGTTCTATCCTGAGAACACATCACATGACGCTTTAACGGAAACTGAGGTGTCTCTTTCTTATGCTTATACACACCAGTCCTTCCGCTTAAGATTTCTTGCACTCTGAGAAAATCCGTGTAACTGATAATTGCAGGTTGGTTGCCATCTATAATTTCGTAATTCAACATTTTATGCTTGATTTTACCTGCGTAGAATACATTAGTTAATATATGGTGCAACTTCTGTTTAGATAAGTTTAATCCGTATGGTTTAAGTTTCTCTATAATCTGAAAGTTTGCCATACCTTGTAATTTCCATTGGTATGCTTTTCTTATCAACTTGCCATCTTCGTTAATGGTATAAGTTCTATTACGACTTTTTCCTTCCTTGTCATAACCCAAAGGAACGGCTCCCGTGTAGACACCACTTTGCAAACAACTTATACGCCCTTTAGTAAACTTGTCTGTACGGTTGGCATTGTCCCACTCCGCAAAACAAAGTTTCATTTGTAACATCATCTTTTGGTTATGGTCGCTTGTTCTCAATCCTGTGGTTGCTTCAATAATAGTCACACCTATCTCAAGCAACTGGTTTAATATAGTGCTACCTTGCCCCGTGTCTCTTGAAAAACGGTCTATTTGCGATACAATCAGAAACTTAACTGTATTATTTCGCTTTATAAACGAAATCATCTCTTTAATAAACTTACCTGGTGTCTTCGCTGATTCGTGTGACCCACCAAATGAATTAATTACATTAAATCCGTTAGACTTTGCATAATCAGTGCAACAGTCCTTTTGATATTGAAGGCTTCCTCCGTTATCCTCTTGATACTTTGTTGAAACTCGTGTCCAAATAACACAATTTACTTTATTCATATATTTACTCTTTATTTATTATTACTATCAAATACTATCTCTGTTAATTACTTAAATAAATTAAGATATTAAAGAAAATCGCTGAGGGATTTTATACCTTCAGCGTTTTCCAATACCTTTTATATCAAACAGTTCTGCATATATCCAAACTCTACCATAACACGTTGGACGGTACTTTCCTCAATATCAAAAAGTTTTATTAGAATACTCTGAAAAGAGTTTTTAGTTCCATCCGCATGAAAGAGAGAAAGGTTTTCTTTCAGAAAGTAGATATTAAGATTATTATCCATGCAACGTTTCATAATGGCAAATATCTCATCCACTTTACGACCTAAACGACTTAAATCATTTATTAGAAGTATGTCTATCTTGTTTTCTATACAATAATCCAAACATTCACACAAAACGGGACGTTCCTCGTTTTTCTCTACACCGCTAATATATTCCTCAAAAATCTTAATTACATTAATTTCATTCTTTGAAGCGAAGGCGTTAAGGTTAGAAACTCGACTGTCGACTGACTGTCTGTCGGTTGCATTTGCAATTCGTGTAAAAATTACACAATTCTTTTTATTCATCTTTTTACTTATTTTTAATTATTATTACAATCTAATACTATTTCTACCAATGACTTAAATAAATTAATCACTGCTTGTAATTCCTCATTGCTAAGGTTGTATGTCTTGAGTAGTTGCTTTTCATATTCAGACATTTAATTAAGTTATTAAAATCCGCTCTAAGGCGGTTATTCGCTTTTCAGCCTCCTTTGTTCCACCTCAGACACAAAGGACTTTTGGTCGGCGGGATAAACTTAGAACCCTTATGTAATGTCTGATAATTTATCGCGAATTGTTATCAATCGTTCCAAACATACCTCCTACGTTTCATAGTACAAAATAAAAATGGCACTTTTTTCTTCTAACCTACGCTATAAAATGAAAATCGCTGGAGACTTTATATCTTCAGCGACTTCTATAAATTCTACATTATTCTATAATATATTCTTATGGAGCAACAGAGTCACACACTACTGCATCGGTTTCTGCCTCATCTACTATATCTGACTGCACCATTGCTTTTTCATAATTACTTTTCCATGATAGGATTAAATTATTTATAGAATCAGAAGGCATACATAGCTTATACATTGTTATGTTTTTTCTAATTCCACCCTGCTGTGCATATCCCTCTCCGCTTTTCAAATTGAACTGGATATACAAATCCTCCTTTTGACCATTTGGAAGAGTTTGGGTACTTCTCGCTTTGAAATATTCTCCATGAGAAATTTTTGCTTCAAACGGATAATAACTAATGTATGCATTCTTTACAACCCCATCTTTCAATTCATACACAATCGGAAAGATGTTTGGGTCAAGCCAATAATAAGAACCATCTTTTAACAAATCCTCATTAGGCATAATAGAATCTGTTGCCTCAACCCCATATAAGGTTGGTTCATTATTTACAGAAATATTAGGGTACAAGAAATAGCCACATACACCACCAACACAAATAGCCACCAATAAAAGTAGAGACACTATAACCTTATTAACAGAACGATTTTTAGTTATGACCTCTTTATGACTGTTACTATCTTCATTCTTTGTGGCATCAATTAGTTCACATTCGATAGTCTTATTTTTACCACATTTCGGACATCGTTCTGCCTTATCTGACATTTGATGCCCACAATATTTACATTTAATCAGTGCCATAATTACTTCTGATATTTAAAAGGATTAGGACTTCCATAACTGTTTACGCTTTTATCAGAATCCTTAAAAAGGAAAAAGATATTTGCAATAGGACAAAGCACCCACCATCCGCTTCGGTTAATATCGTGCATACGGCGAACACTTACACCTAACCAAGGGATAAATCCTATTACTAAACAAAGAGATAAAAAGAAAAAAGGATTATAGAACGGAAAACCTACAAACGAAAAATATTCACGGCGTGAGGCACGACCATGAAATGTAGCAAACTTTGTTTTGAATATGTGCCACCATACTTTAACACATTCCCACCAAAATTCAAAACATTCATAAATACGTTGCGCAAGGTCAAATTTATGACCTTTGAACACTTTATAAAACTCACAACTCCAAAAAAGTTCTGAAACTGTTTTATATTCGTCAGTATCTTGTGTTGAAGTTGATGGTTGATGTATACTTTCAGAAGTAGTATTAGTTCCACATTCAGGACATACATTTTCTGTTCCGTTAAGTGGATAGCCGCACTCTGGACAATTATTCTGTTTCATTTATTCTTATATTATAGTGGTACGGCAAACGATGTTTGCCGGTACCACAAGCCGATTTAACTTGAAAATGTTTAATAGGGATAATCGCTACCACCGTATTCAGAACTTGTATAAGAATCTGCTTCATATTCACAGACCACAGTGCCGTTAAGTGTAGTTGATTTAGATTGGTTGGTCATTGTCAGGTTTACTTTGATGGTAACAGTATTGTTTTTGCTGTCATATCCTTCAAACGAGACTTCCCCCGATGTGGGTTTGAAATAGTATTCGACTCCTGATGTGTTTTGAGACCCAATCTGGAATCCATTGCTGTAATCTTCTATCCATGTGTATCGTGAGGTTACTATATTCAATTTTGTTCCTTTGGGTGTTGTATTGACATCAAAAGGTTTGATTTCAAGGGTCACACTTGCCTTTGGATATATATCTAAGTCTTCGCCACTATAAGGGTCGGATGTCTTGTATAAAGAGAACCCCATCTGCATCATGTTGTCAATTTTGATGTTGTCAAGTGTGCCCGAATCTCTGACATACAGCTTTTCCCCATTATAGGTAAAGGTTGCTGTGTCGTTATTAGGGTCGTTGGGTTCGTCATCGTCATCACTACAACTAGTAAGAGCGAATGACATTGTGGCAAAGAGAGCCACAAAAAAAAGATAAAAATACTTTTTCATTTTTTGTATTCCTCATACACCTATGGCTCTGCGATGCGATTTTGCTGTAAATGATAGTAGGCATATAAAGAAGTGGAGCCACTTTTCAACTTATTCATTGGTGTGGGCTTCGACTCCCATAAATCGGAACAAGTGATAGCAACTCCACTTTGACCGTATATCATAGGGATATGACAATACAAGCCAAAGAGAGCGTACTTTCACCATCATTCTCGATTTATTGTTGAAGTTGTCGAAGTTTCACCAATCGAACGATGCGAAAACGCTTCTTTTGATATGTCTGCTCGCCCATTGTGGGTTTGCGACTGCAAAGTTAGCTAATTTTCTTGAAGTACGCTCTATAAGAGACTACTAAATAGACGTGGCGATAAAAAATCTAATGAATATCAAGTAGCATCACCTTATATTATAGGTTAAATTCCGCTTTTATGCGCTGGACGGTTGAAACTGAAACATCACAAAGTTTTGCAGCTCGTCTAACACTTGTACCTTTCTTAAGTTCTTTAATTACCTCTTTATATTCAACTTCCTTTTGTTCTTTTGGTTTTCTGTAACCCTCTTTTCTGCCTAACTTTCCTCCATCGGCTATATATTTGGCTCTACCACTATTTAATCTGAACTTGATATTTTCACGTTCCATCTCTGCACAAGTACCTAAGACACTGATAAAGATATTAAGGAATGGATTTTTAGTGCCATCAGCTTGGAATATAGATAGATTTTCCTTTTGGAAATAGATATTAAGGTTGTTATCCTTACAACGTTTCACGTTGGCAAGCACCTCGTCTACGTTACGACCTAAACGACTTAATTCACTTATCAAAAGTATATCTACTTTATTTTTAATGCAGTAATCTAAACACTCACATAAAATGGGACGTTCCTCGTTGCGTTTCGCTCCACTTATATGTTCCTCAAACGTTTTAACTACATTAATATCATTCTTTGAGGCATAGCCGTTGAGGTCTGAGACTTGACGGTCTGTAGACTGTCTGTCGTTAGTGCTTGAAACTCGTGCGTAGATTACTGCGTTCATATTCTTTCTTATTTAACTCCTTCAATTACAATACAAATATACAGCTAATTTCTGATACTGGCAAATAAATCAAAGAATAATTTGAATACAATTTTGTGTGTTCTAAAAGTGTTTGTATAGATTAAAAAGAATACATTTTCTGAAGAATACATTTTATGCAGCCAACGCACGGATATCTATTGTGTTGGTCTTGTTATCCTGCAAACGCTTGTATAGTTCTTTATAGGGTTGCATCATCCTTGTAATGGAAGTGTTTTTACTGGATAATGCCCTAACCTTAGCCTCAACCCTTACCATATCATAATCACAATCTTTTAATAACAACACATGTTCATAATCTCGTAATGTCTGTGCCTTCTGTTGTTGAGGCTCATACTTAACAGCCTCATCAATAACTGTAAGAATTGGGTTGGCTGTGGCGTTCAGTACATTTTGTATATTGTTATTGGGTATGTTTAATAGTTGCCTTATTTGCTGTTTGGTATTTATATTCAATTCAAACCTAACCTTACCTTTGAAGTATGAAAGGATTTCATTCTTTGCAGTGAGACTATCTATAAAATTAATGTTATTAACCTTCTCCAATTCCTTACCTTTATTATATATGACTAAACGCTTCTTATATCGTGGAGTAGAAACAACGTTTTCCAATACTATCCCACTATTATACTGTTTCACCGTCCATTTACGATAGTTGGTGAGGTTTTGCCGTATGGTATTATTAATTACATTAATGTCTGTTTCTATATCTTTGGTTACATCACATTTTACTACCTCTGCATCTTGTAATATAGCTTCAATATCTAATCTACATATATTTAACTTGTTTACGTTGTTGAGGCTGTCTTTAATAGTTTCACGGTTTATTAACTGAGAGTATTTATCTAATAATATCTTTCCTGAAAACTCTAACACAAGTTCGTTATGATTATAATCTACCAATATCAATAATGAATAAGGTTTATCTTGTTGATATTTATAGTATAGCACCTCATCAGCTTTGATTGAGGCAAGAAAAACCGTACTGTTTATATCGGAAATATAATTTATAGAAGTAATCAATTTCATCTTGTCAAATCTTATCACTTAAAATTAAAAATAATACATTATTTATTGCAGTTATGCAAGTTTTGTCACCTTGACAAGTAGTAAGGTAGGGGTTAATCCTCTACCTTTTCACTTGTTGGTTTATTGGGTATTGTCTTCCAATAGTCTTTCAGTCCATTACTGATATTCTCTTTGTGGGTAAATGACTTTGATTTACCCTTCATTGCCATACTTATTTTGGCTTTTGTCTCATCGGACAGTTCTCTAAATTGTCTCATTTTCGTATTATTCATAGTTTTATTATTTATTCTTTTATATATAAATATACCGTAGTTTGAAAAGTTTATCAAGTTCAGTAAGTTATATCCGAAAAATTTTTTGGAGGGATTTTTCAACACACGGCAAACGGTTCGTTCCTATATAGCTTACTATTATTAAGTATATTGAGTGGCAGGATACGTAAGTAAACGCCCTACCTAACAGCAAGATAAGGAACGAAAAACAAGGAAAACGATACTGAAAGTTAATTCCCAACAATACAGATATGCCATGTAGACTATTCTCTATTAGCATACCAATCAAGAAAATCTATTATCTTTGAAAAATCATCGAGAAAAGTTCGATAATCAGGCACTAAAGCGCACATACTATACTGTATTTACAGTTAAAAAGCCCCTAAAACGAATATTTTAGGGGCTTTTTTGTGTCCTCTCCAGCAGTCTTCAACATTATTAAAAAATACATAATTAGGTAACATTTTTGTTCCTTTTCCTTGCATAATTGGAACAAAAACGTTACTTTTGTACATCCAATTAATAAATCGGTCTTTTACTTTATGAAGTATTCTGAATTTTACAAGTTGATAGAAGCCGCAGGCTGGACTATCGACAAGGGAACGAACCACTACAAGTATGTTCATCCCGATTTCGATTACTTTATTCCGGTAGCGAGACATCAATCGCATGAAGTTCCTCGCGGAACACTAGAGAGCATGATGAAAGCCACCGGTTTAAAGAAAAAGAAAGAAAAGAAAGAGAACAAGTAAAAGTTCCGCCACCCCTTCGGGGGTGGTTATTAATTGGATTTTCATCTTAAAAAAACAAGGTTATGAGAACTATTACAGCAACTATTGAGAAAGCGTCTGACGGTGGTTATGGTATCTATACCGACATTCCCGGATTGATTGGTAGCGGACTGACAGAAGAAGAGGCAAAAGCCGATTTTTGTGGAGTACTCAAAGAACAAGCCGCATACTATTACGAACGAACTAATACATATCCCGATTGGTATAAAGAAGGTTATGAAATAGAATATCGCTATGACCTTTCCGGATTCTTTTTAAGTTTTCCGTTTATCAATGCTTCCGAGTTTGCGTCCTATGTAGGTATTAATCCTTCTTTGATGCGTAAATACAAAAGTGGATTAGTGAAAGCCAGTGCCAAACAAAAAGACCAAATACAAGCGAAATATAGCGAAATGATACGAAACTTAGAGAGGGTAAAATTTTGAATATAAGGACCTATTAATTGGATACTAATCGTTCCTTTCCTCTCGCTTAAAGAAAGAGCTTTTCTTCACCGGAAAGCTCTTTTTTGATTTATTTGTGTGCACCGGGTTTTGCATCTGAATGATACACAACTGTATCTATATCCCATTCATTTATATCCGTCTTTTCTTTCACACTATCCGGACAGAGAGTATAAGTTTCTTATTCTCCAATGATTCATCAGGAAGAATCGGTTCGCATCCATTTAATAAGTGGGCAATAATCATCACGAATATAATGATAACTCCTGCCACAAGATTTCCTTTCACATTTCGATTAATCCCCCTTGTGTATCTCTCAAACTGACTTAAATTCTTTTGTATCTTTTATATTTTCTGAGCCTCAATGTTAATAAACAAAATGCGTATTTTATCACTTTTTGTCATTTTAATTAGGTTTATCAGAAATAATCAAGTACCTGTGTCTTACAAATAAGAGTTCATTGATTTAGATAAAAAAAGGAGTTCGTGACTTAGTCGGTGAATGTTTTACGGCTATCATCCGCACACTAAAAGATAGAAGCCTTCAAGAATTTTTCTTGAGGGCTTTTTTGTTAAAAACAAGTATTCTTCCCTTTTTCATAATCTTTTTTGAATTTGGTTTGTTTCCTTTGTTACTTTCGCCGACAGGCGACAGAATAGATACTTCAACCTAAATAGTAACAAATGGAAAAATTTAATGCAATGAGGACTAGACTTTCACAACATCTTCAGACAAAAGCCATCAGGCTAAAGGGCTTCATTATGCTCACTTGCCTGTTACTAGGTTCTATCTCTGCCTTTGCACAAACAAAGACGGTGACAGGAACGGTAACAGATGCCGCCAATGAGCCGTTGATCGGTGCATCGGTACTCGTACAAGGGACTTCTACCGGAACCATTACGGATATGGACGGTAAATATTCAATCTCCGTCACTCCGGAGGATGTATTGGTATTTTCATACGTGGGAATGACCACACAGAGTATCAAAGTAGGAGCACAAAGCATAATTAACGTCACCCTAAAAGAAGACTCGCAAGTACTAGCTGAAACAGTCGTTATCGGATACGGTAGTGCAAAGAAAAGAGATCTGACAGGTTCCATCACCAACGTCAAAGGAGAAGAAATAGCCAATAAACCGGCTATGAATCCACTTTCTTCCTTACAGGGAAAAGTGGCAGGTGTGCAAATTGTAAACTCAGGACGAGCCGGAGCCGATCCGGAAATCCGTATCCGTGGTACAAACTCCATCAATGGATATAAACCGCTGTACATTGTCGACGGTTTATTCAATGATAATATCAACTTCCTTAATCCGGAAGATATCGAGTCGATGGAGATTCTGAAAGACCCGTCGTCTCTAGCCATCTTTGGTGTTCGCGGCGCAAACGGTGTTATCATCATCACCACCAAGAAAGCAAAAGAAGGACAGACCTTGGTCAATATAAATACTTCTTTCGGTTTCAAGAAAGTGGTAGACAAAGTAAAATTAGTCAATGGCGCGCAATTCAAAGAACTGTATAGCGAACAGCTTGCCAACCAGAAAGATGCCCCGTTCGATTACACCGGCTGGGACGCCAACACCGATTGGCAGGATGAAATCTTCCAGACTGCCTTTATCACGAACAATAATATCAGTATCACAGGAGCTTCTCCCAAACATAGTTTCTATCTGGGCGTCGGCTACTCTTACGAACAAGGCAACATCGAGCATGAGAAATTCAGCAAGGTGACCATCAATGCCAGCAATGATTATAAAATCACCGACTTCCTGAAAGTAGGCTTCCAGTTCAACGGCGCACGCCTTCTCCCTGCCGACTCGAAACAGGTGTTAGGCGCCCTCCGCTCCACCCCTATCGCTCCGGTATATAACGACGAGTATGGATTATACAGCGCTTTGCCCGATTTTCAGAAAGCACAGATCAACAACCCTATGGTAGATGTCGATTTAAAAGCGAACACCACGAAAGCTGAAAACTATCGTGCATCGGGTAATGTCTATGGCGAAGTGGACTTCTTGAAGCATTTTACCTTCAAAGCGACATTCTCTATGGACTACGCTTCCAACAACGGACGTACTTATACTCCTATCATAAAAGTATACGACTCTACCGTCAAAGGAGATGTTTCCACTTTGGGAACAGGTAAAACTGAAGTCAGCCAGTTCAAGGAAAACGAGACGAAAGTGCAGAGTGACTATGTGCTGACCTATACCAACAGTTTCGACAACGGCAATCATAACCTGACAGCCACTGCCGGCTTTACCACTTATTATAACTCACTAAGCCGCCTGGACGGAGCGCGCAAACAAGGAGTAGGCCTTGTGATTCCGGACGATCCGGATAAATGGTTCGTCAGTATCGGAGATGCCGCTACGGCAACCAATGGAAGTACCCAATGGGAACGCAGTACCGTGTCTATGCTTGCACGTGTCATCTACAACTACAAAGGAAAATATCTGTTCAACGGGTCATTCCGTCGGGACGGTTCTTCCGCATTCTCTTATACAGGCAATGAGTGGCAGAATTTCTTCTCGCTAGGCGGCGGTTGGCTGATGACCGAAGAAGAATTCATGAAGGACATCAAGTGGCTGGATATGTTGAAGATTAAGGCCTCTTACGGAACATTGGGAAATCAGAATCTGGACAAGGCCTATCCTGCCGAACCGCTATTGACCAATGCCTATTCGGCTGTATTCGGTAAGCCGTCCATCATTTATCCGGGATATCAACTTGCCTATTTGCCTAATCCTACCCTCCGCTGGGAAAAAGTAGAGGCATGGGAAGCCGGATTTGAAACGAATATGCTTCGCAACCGCTTGCATTTCGAAGGTGTGTATTATATGAAGAACACTAAAGATTTGCTTGCTGAAGTTCCCGGAATCTCCGGAACAATGCCCGGTATCGGTAACTTGGGACAGATTCAGAATAAAGGTGTGGAAATGGCAATCACCTGGCGCGACCAGATCGGCGAATGGGGATATTCCGTCAGTGCCAACCTTACCACAATCAAGAATAAAGTAAAAAGCCTTGTTCAGGACGGTTATTCCATCATTGCCGGAGATAAACAGCAAAGTTACACAATGGCAGGTTATCCTATCGGATACTTCTATGGCTATAAGGTAGCGGGAGTCTATCAATCGGAAAACGATATCAAATCGTCCCCTGAGAATACACTTGCTACAGTTACTCCCGGTGACTTGAAATTCGCCGATGTCAATAACGACGGAAAGATCACTCCCGCAGACCGTACCATGATAGGTGATCCGACACCGAATGTCACTTACGGTTTCTCGCTCGGCGTGGATTACAAGAACTGGTCTTTTGGTATCGATATGATGGGACAAGGCGGAAACCAGATCTTCCGTACATGGGACAACTATAACTTTGCCCAGTTCAACTATCTGGCACAACGCATGGACCGCTGGCACGGAGAAGGAACATCCAACAGCCAACCGTTATTGAACTCCAAACATTCCATCAATACGTTGAATTCCGAATACTACATCGAAGACGGCAAGTTCTTCCGTATCCGTAACGTACAGTTAGCATATTCTTTCGACAAGAGCCTGCTCGCAAAGATACGTCTGCAAGCCCTGAAAGTCTATGTCAACATTCAGAACCTGAAGACATGGAAACATAACACCGGCTATACTCCCGAACTGGGTGGTACCGCTACCGCATTCGGAGTGGACAACGGCAGTTATCCCGTACCGGCAGTCTACACCTTCGGAATCAACTTAACCTTTTAAAACGATAATTGTATGAAACTGGATAAATATATATTTTCAACCTTTATTGCCGCTACCACACTGCTTCTGAGCAGTTGCAGCGACTTTCTGGACCGTAGCCCGCAAGGACAGTTCACAGAAGATGACAATCCGAACGCACTAGTGAACGGTAAGATCTATAATGTATACACCATGATGCGTAGTTTCGACGTAACCTCCGGTACACCCGCCTTCGCCATCCATAGTTTCCGCTCCGAAGATGCGGAGAAAGGAAGTCTTGCCAGCGACGGTTCCGATGTAGCCGAAATGTACGACGACTTCATCTACACTCCTTCCAATGGTCAGTTAGGTGCTTATTGGGGCAAAAATTACGCCATCATCTATCAATGCAATGATATTCTCGACGCTATCGCCGAAAAGGAAACAACGGGACAGACGGAAAGCGAAGACATCATCAATAAAGGAGAAGCCTCCTTCTTCCGTGCTTATTGTTACTTCAATCTAGTAAGAGCCTTCGGTGAAGTGCCTTTGGTGACTTATAAAATCAACGACGCTTCGGAGGCCAATATTCCGAAAACGACCGCTGATAAGATATACGAGCAAATAGACCGCGACCTGAAAACAGCGGAAGAGTCATTGCCTGAAACATGGAGTTCCGATTATACGGGTCGGCTGACTTGGGGAGCCGCACGTTCTTTACACGCGCGTACCTATATGATGCGTAACGATTGGGACAATATGTACACCGCCTCCACCGATGTAATCAAGAAAGGCCTTTATAACCTGAACACCCCGTACAATAAGATATTCACAGACGAAGGTGAAAACAACAGCGGTTCCATATTCGAACTGCAATGTACCGCTACTGCCGCCCTGCCGCAAAGCGATATTATCGGTAGCCAGTTCTGCGAAGTACAAGGTGTCCGTGGAGCCGATCAGTGGGATTTAGGCTGGGGATGGAACATGGCAACCGAACACATGGCGAAGGCATACGAACCGGGTGATCCGCGTAAGAATGCCACTCTGCTTTATTTCCGCCATTCGGACAGCGACCCCATCACTCCGGAGAATACGAACGAGCCTTACGGTGAATCTCCTGTTTCTCCGGCGATAGGCGCCTACTTCAACAAGAAAGCATACACCGATCCGGCTTTGCGTAAAGAATATACCAATAAGGGCTTTTGGGTAAACATTCGTCTGATCCGTTATGCGGATGTATTATTGATGGGAGCCGAATCAGCCAACGAAAAAGGAATTCCGGGAGAAGCTATCGACTACCTGGAGCAAGTTCGTGCACGTGCCAGAGGTTCTAATGCCAATATACTGCCCAAAGTGACAACTACCGATCAAGGAGAGTTGCGCGAGGCCATCCGTCACGAACGCCGTGTGGAACTAGGAATGGAATTCGACCGTTTCTATGACCTTGTCCGTTGGGGGATTGCCAAAGATGTGTTGCACGCGGCAGGAAAATTAAATTACCAGGACAAGAACGCCTTGCTTCCACTTCCGCAGACGGAAATTGATAAGTCAAAAGGAGTATTGGTACAAAATCCGGATTATCTATAAATAAATATAATAACATGATATACAAAAAGTTAAGTTTACTCATCCTGTTGTTTGCCACAGGTCTTCTGACTGTATCGGCACAAAAGTCTCCACAGGATATGGATCGCTTCATCGACGTACTGATGAACAAAATGACTTTGGAAGAAAAAATTGGGCAATTGAATCTTCCCGTCACCGGGGAGATTACCACCGGTCAAGCCAAAAGCAGTGATATTGCCGCCAAAATCAAAAAAGGCGAAGTGGGAGGACTGTTCAATCTAAAAGGAGTAGAGAAAATACGCGATGTACAGAAACAGGCAGTGGAAGGTTCCCGCTTGGGTATCCCATTGTTGTTCGGCATGGACGTTATTCATGGTTATGAAACCATGTTTCCCATCCCGCTCGGCCTATCCTGCACTTGGGATATGTCCGCTATTGAAGAATCCGCCCGTATTGCAGCTGTAGAAGCCAGTGCCGACGGCATTTCATGGACGTTTAGTCCGATGGTGGACGTCTCACGCGACCCTCGTTGGGGACGTGTATCCGAAGGTAGCGGTGAAGACCCGTTTCTGGGAGCCATGATTGCCGAAGCGATGGTACGCGGTTATCAAGGAAAGAATATGCAACGGAACGATGAAATCATGGCTTGCGTGAAACACTTTGCCTTATATGGCGCAGGAGAAGCCGGTCGTGATTATAACACCGTAGACATGAGCCGCCAGCGAATGTTCAACGACTATATGTTGCCTTACGAAGCTGCCGTCGAAGCAGGTGTAGGCAGTGTGATGGCGTCATTTAACGAAGTAGACGGAATACCCGCCACCGCCAATAAATGGCTGATGACCGATATTTTGCGCGGGCAATGGGGCTTCAACGGTTTTGTTGTAACTGACTACACGGGGATTTCTGAAATGGTCGATCACGGAATCGGTGACCTTCAGACAGTATCGGCACGTGCCATCAATGCCGGAGTCGATATGGATATGGTAAGCGAGGGCTTTGTGGGAACACTGAAAAAGTCCGTTCAAGAAGGTAAAGTTTCGATGGAGACACTGAATACAGCCTGCCGCCGTATTCTGGAAGCCAAATATAAACTCGGATTATTTGATAATCCTTATAAATATTGCGACCCGAAACGTCCGGCACGTGACATCTTTACCAAAGCCCACCGTGAAGCCGCCCGCAGGATTGCAGCAGAAAGCTTTGTCTTATTAAAGAACGACAGCCCCGACGGGAACCCTAACGGAAATCCGCTATTGCCTTTCAATCCCAAAGGCAATATTGCCGTAATCGGTCCGCTCGCCAACAGTCGGACGAATATGCCCGGCACATGGAGTGTGGCTGCCGTGCTCGACCGCTCTCCTTCATTGGTGGAAGGTCTGAAAGAGATGACAGCGGGAAAAGCGAATATCATGTACGCCAAAGGGAGCAACCTGATCAGTGACGCCGCATACGAAGAACGGGCAACGATGTTCGGCCGTTCGTTGAACCGTGATGACCGCACAGACCAACAGCTGTTGGACGAGGCACTCAATGTAGCACGCCGTTCGGATATTATCATTGCCGCTTTAGGAGAGTCTTCAGAAATGAGTGGCGAGAGCAGCAGCCGTACGGATCTGAATATCCCCGATGTACAACAGAACTTATTGAAGGAACTGTTAAAGACAGGAAAGCCTGTGGTACTGGTATTATTCACCGGCCGCCCGCTTACGTTGACTTGGGAACAGGAACATGTACCCGCTATTCTGAACGTGTGGTTCGGAGGCAGTGAAGCTGCATACGCCATTGGCGACGCACTCTTCGGTTATGTCAATCCAGGTGGTAAACTCACTATGACTTTCCCGAAGAATGTCGGACAGATTCCTCTTTATTACGCACATAAGAATACCGGACGACCGTTGAAAGAAGGCAAATGGTTTGAGAAGTTCCGCAGTAATTATCTGGATGTGGACAATGATCCGCTTTACCCATTCGGCTACGGACTGTCCTACACTACCTTCTCTTACAGCGACATCGACCTGAGTCATTCATCAATGGACATGACCGGCTCACTGACCGCAGCAGTAGAAGTTACCAATACCGGCACATGGCCCGGCACAGAAGTGGTACAGCTCTACATCCGTGATCTCGTAGGCAGCAGTACCCGCCCTGTGAAAGAGCTGAAAGGTTTCCAGAAGATATTCCTGCAACCGGGTGAGATGAAGATTGTCCGTTTCAAGATTGCTCCAGAAATGCTGAGATATTATAACTATGACTTGCAACTGGTAGCCGAGCCGGGTGATTTTGAGGTGATGATCGGCACAAATAGCCGGGATGTAAAATCTGCGAAATTTACTTTAAACTAAAGCGAACTCATTATGAAAGATAAATATCGAAGAATGTCAGAAATGGGTGCATTGCCTCTCACACTTGTGTTTCTTGCGGCTATCATCCTGACTTTCGGAAATTGCAAGAACAAGGGTAACCAATCGGATGCATCCGCTGCCGACACACTGACAGATGATGCCTTAATGGACACTGTCCAACGGAGAACTTTCCTTTATTTCTGGGAAGGTGCGGAACCGAATAGCGGCCTGGCTCCCGAACGTTACCATGTAGACGGGGTATATCCCCAAAATGACTCCAATGTAGTCACGTCCGGTGGCAGCGGTTTTGGTATCATGGCTATCCTTGCGGGGATAGATCGTGGCTATGTCACCCGCGAAGAGGGATTGGCCCGGATGGAACGTATCGTTTCCTTCCTTGAGAAAGCCGACCGTTTTCACGGTGCATACCCTCATTGGTGGTATGGTGACACCGGAAAAGTAAAGCCTTTCGGTCAAAAGGACAATGGAGGCGACCTGGTGGAAACCGCTTTCCTCATTCAAGGTCTCCTTGCCGTACACCAATATTATGTAAACGGAAATGAGAAAGAAAAAGCGATCGCCCAACGCATCGACCGTATCTGGCGCGACGTAGACTGGGACTGGTATCGGAAAGGCGGGCAAAATGTGCTCTACTGGCATTGGAGTCCGACGTACGGCTGGGAAATGGATTTCCCCGTACATGGCTATAACGAATGTATGATTATGTATATCCTTGCCGCTGCTTCGCCCACGCATGGAGTACCTGCCGCCGTTTATCATGACGGATGGGCACAGAACGGCGCCATCGTTTCTCCGCATAAGGTAGAAGGAATCGAACTGCATCTCCGCTATCAGGGAACGGAAGCCGGACCGCTCTTTTGGGCTCAGTACTCTTTTCTGGGACTCGATCCCGTAGGACTGAAAGATGAGTATTGTCCCAGTTATTTCCACGAAATGCGCAATCTGACATTGGTTAACCGGGCTTATTGCATCCGCAACCCCAAACATTACAAAGGGTTCGGAGCAGACTGCTGGGGACTGACAGCCAGTTATTCCGTAGACGGATATGCCGCTCATTCTCCCAACGAGCTGGACGATAAAGGCGTCATTTCTCCTACCGCCGCACTGTCATCCATCGTATATACTCCGGAATATTCGATGCAAGTGATGCGCCATCTCTATAATATGGGAGATAAGGTATTCGGTCCCTTCGGGTTCTACGACGCTTTCAGCGAAACGGACAACTGGTATCCGAAACGTTACCTCGCTATCGATCAAGGTCCTATCGCAGTCATGATCGAGAACTACCGGACAGGATTGCTTTGGAAACTCTTCATGAGCCATCCTGACGTACAAGCAGGACTCACCAAGCTCGGTTTCAACACCAACAAGCAGGATGTGAGACAACAATAAAAAGGAATTACGGTTGGCGGGAGCGGGCTATTGAGCCCCTCCCCCACCGGTATTTCCATTTCCACCTCCTCCACCTTTGACATCGTTGTTGTCAATGCTTCGGGCAGCTTTCTTCACGCTCGCCTTCAGTTCTCCAATCCGATAGCTGATACTGAATCCATAATACCGGTTCGGATATTTACTGGAGCTTCTCGACATAAAGTTTTGTCCCTCAGTATGATTATTGTATGTCCTGTATTTCTCCACAAAGTTGTTACAATAGACATTCAATGACAGACGGTCTTCTTTCAAGAAAGAACGGCTCAAACCTAAACCATAGTAATTATAACCCGAACCTTTTCCTTGCAGACTAATATACGGTGTGCTCCCTCCTCCATTCAGGCTCAGACGGATTTTCCAAGGCAAAGTATGCTGTATTCCTCCATAAGCGGAACCGCTCCACCCATAATTATGCAAATTCTGTGAAGGACTTCGCAAATCCCTGTAGTTTCCACGCCCGTTAATATAGATCCGCGTCTTGGGAGAAGCATTCCAGTTCACATAAAAGCTCAAACCGGTTTCCCTACTCTTCCCGATATTATCATAAGTACTGTACAGAGCACCTTGAGGAGCTTTATGGTCTCCATCAAAGATTTCTCCATTCGGGTCGGTAACCAAATGGCTGACCCTTTCGATACCATTATTATTGAAAGAATGGCGCAACGAAAGGTTGACATTGAATTTCGCCGTGAAATTGCTATAAGACAAATCGAACGAATGGCTTTTCTCACTCTTCAGGTTCGGATTACCCTGATTAATAAACATCGGATTCTGATTGTCAAAGTAAGGATTCAAGTTCCAGATTCCCGGTCGCCAAATACGCATATTATATCCTCCACGCAGATTCTGCGTCTTTCCAAGCTTGATACCTAACGAAACGGAAGGTACCAGATCGCTGAAATTCGTATTGAAATCCTCTCCCTGACCTACAATATACTTCACCCGTTGCACGGTCTGTTCATAGCGAAGTCCCGGTTTGAAAGTAAGCCCCTTATATTTCAGCGTATATCCGGCATAAGCCGAAATAATATGGTTCAGATGTCGATACTCGCTACTACGATCCTCGGTATATACATAATTTTCACTTCCTCCTTCGGCTTCATAAAACTTGTTGTCGCTGGAATTACGGCGGAAAATATACTTGGCACCCGTTTCAATCGTATGCAATTTCCCAATCGGAGTCGTGAAGTCCACTTGGAAAGTCTGTTCCATCGTATTCGTTTTTCCATCCGAATGGAAGTTCTTTAACAGGAGATTATCTACGATTTCCTGTCTGTCCGCCTCCGGTTCGATGTCCAAGTAGGTGTTATATGAATCATTTGTTTGAGGCTGTGAGTTTATTTTATAAGAGAGGGTAATCATCCGTTCCTTATTCTTCTTCGAGGTACGTTGGTAATCTACATTACCATTGATGGAGTACCAAGAGCCTTTTCCATGATTATCCGTATTATACCGATAGGCAAAACTCTGATGGTCGGCTCCATACATGATGGTACTTCCGTCACTATTACTCTTATTATTACTGCCGTACATTCCGAAAGCCACCGTCAGCAGTCGTAATGTATCTATCTCGTAACTAGCCTCCAGATTTCCATATTGAAAGTTCCCTTTCGACTTGGAGCTGCTTCCCGATTCCAGATACTTCTCTTTGTCCGATTCATAATTTTCCCGGTAACTGTCGGAATAGCTACGCGGACTGTTGTTATAATTATAGTTGTAATTGGCGGAGAGGGTCAGTTTTCCTTGTTTTATCATGGCATAGCTACCCGCACCCACCCCGTTATTATTGGCATTTCCTCTAAAAGTAGCCGTATATCCTTCAAATCCGCTACCCACCGTAACAATATTCAGAATACCTCCGATCCCCTCCGCATCATATTTAGCGCCCGGTGAAGTAATGACCTCAATATACTTGATTGTATTTGCCGGCATACTTTTCAACACCTCTTTCGGATTGTTGCTCATCATATTGTTAGGTTTCCCATTCACGTGTATCTTGAAACTGCTGCTACCGTTTACCTGCACATTATCCTCTCCGTCCACCGTTACCAGAGGAACTTTCCGAAGCATTTCCAATATACTGTTCGATTTTGAATCCGGATCATCTTCAATGTTGTATTCAATCTTATCCACATCCACTTTAACCAAAGGCTTTTGTGCAACGATTTCCACACCTTTCAACACATTGTTAGCCTCCGAAGAGTATAAAATCCCCAAGTCAACCACCCTCACCGACGGTTTTAAAGCAAATTCTTTCACGATAGGAGATTTGCCAATAGAGGAAATCGTAATAACATACTCACCCGAAGCCACATTCAGTTTTTCCTGAAAGTGTCCGTTCGCTCCGGTCACCGCCATTTTCACGGCCTTATTCGGGGCATTCTTCTTTGTAATCCTGATTGTTGCATACGGTTCTCCTTCCTGAGTTAAGGAATCCAATAGTATCCCTTTAACAGTAAAAGAAAGAGGAGCGGATTTCTGGGCCCATCCCAACGCAGATGTAACGAACATGAATAGTAATAGTAGCAATAGTCTGTGTTTCATGACTAGAATTATTTAGTTTTTTATTAATCTTCCCTTTACTGTTTATTTGTTTTAAAGCCTCTTCCGGAGTACCGTCCACCTTAAATTCAAAAACAGAAATGGCATCTTGCATTTTAATTCCGTCTTATCTACATAGACGTTATTATTATTGCGTAACTGCTCAAAGTTTTGTATTCCTATCGGATATATTCTAAAAGTATTATCCATGTCTGTCTTTATTAAAGTGAATCACAGGCAAATATAGGTATTTACAGACAGACCGCAAGCGATAATCTTAGGAAAAAGAAAAATAACATTGCCACTTTCCGAACGCAAACTATTCTTTCTATAAGTTCAAAACATAAATACATCTGCCATCCTACACCATCTACAACTTATTTCACTGAACAACAACAAATTAAACAGGTGTAGGATACAGGTGACAGATGGTGTAGGATATACGTATCTGTCACCCCATACGACTATACGATTCGCCCCATACGACTACACGATTCGGCTAAAACGACTATACGTTTCACCCTAAACATACGGCATAGAGTGGCGTTTCATCAGCGTGAAACAATATGTTCGCCAGCGTGAAACAAAGTGTTTACCACCGTGAAACAAAGTGTTTCAAGCAATTAAAACACTTTGAAACAAACTTCATTTTAATTTCTTCCCTATTGAAATACCATATTGTAAAGCAGTAACCCTCCCTTAACCCAATTGTAATAGAAAAATAATGCCATAAAGCTTTGGTTATTACGCGAAATGGAATATCTTTGTTTTCTAATTATTTAGCACATAGCAGATGATAACCAATAATTCACAAGAAATATTAACTATTTATTCAAAACGCTAATGAAAAATCTAAATTTCCTCAAGCTGTTCCTTGCAACAATATTTGTGACGACTACAGCACTTTTTACAGGTTGCGTTGACGATAACGACGACACTGAAGCTCCACGTTTGGAGATTTCTCCGAAGACATTAGTATTTAATGATGAAGGATTCCCTGTAGACGGGAGTCAAGATTATTTTGAAATCTCGGCAAACCGCAAATGGACAGCAACCGTTGTAGATGACAAGACTTGGGTCACTCTTTCAAAGATGGAAGGAAATGGTTCAGATAAAGTTCAAGTCAGCATTCCGGAAGGCATTACAGATGAAGCCACGGTAATGATTCAAATATCTAATAAGGTAGGAGTTTTATTGACAGAGAAAGTCACGATTAGAAGTGGAAACGTAGTTCCCAAAGTCGTTATTTACAATGAGACCTTTGGAACTATGGATGCCTCTAGTAATCCCGCTGTGACAAATTATGTAGGCTGGGATACAACGGGAGAAGGTGCAACAAATGTTACATACACAGGAGAGGGAACTACAATTCGCAATACAGGTAAAAGTAGTGCAGAAGCTTCTTACGAAGGCTCTGGACCAAACGTTGTATTCTTCTCACAAACAGGTGTATTCCAAATTAACAAAATAGCTCTTAATGCAGAACAAACAACTCTCAAACTCACATTTGGTGGCAATTATTCATATAAACCAGAGGGAGCTACTGAATGGGATAATACCTTTAACACAAACCAGTTTAATGTAGCATTAAGTTCTAATGGGACGGAATGGGTTCCAATTTCCTATACGAAGAACGATGGAGACTCAAAAGAGCCATACTGGATTTTTGCAACAGCTGATTTTACCTTAAAACATGGTATCAACAATATATACATCAGATTTACCGCCTCATCAGTAGGTAATGCATTCCGTCTTGACGATGTGACATTATCAACAGGCAATGGCGGACAAGAAATTGATTTAGGAACTACCGATCCAACAGTATCAACGACGGAAGCCAGCCAAATAAACGGCACATCTGCCACTCTCGGAGGTTCACTAGTCAATATGGATATTGCTTCTACAACAGAAGTTGGCGTTGAATATATAGAATATACAGGAGAAGTTGCTAGTATTAACTGGGACAATGCAACAAAAGCAGCAGCTATAGAGAAAGCAACTCCATGGAAAGTAATGATTACAGGTTTAACAGCCGACAAGCAATATGCAGTTCGTGCATATGCAACAACGGCTACAGGAAAAATTTATGGTTCTATCATAACATTCATTGCCACAGCTCCCGAGCCTATTAGCATTGCAGATTTAGTTACTAAAATAAAGGCAACTACAACGGAAACTCCAATAGATAAGGACTATGTAATTCAAGGTATTATTTGTGGTGATCCACAAAGCAAAAACTGTTCATTTGGAACATTGTATTTGATGACTAAGGGAGCTACCACAGCTGGTAATGCAGTAACTGTTTATAACACAGATATCGCTTCGGAAACCTATTCTCTTGGTGATGAGATAAAAGTTATACTACGCAAAGAAAATACAAAAATGCAAGTGTATAATAGTTCTCCACAAGTAAGTGGTTTCGATCCAGCTGAAATTGAGAAGATATCTTCAGATAATGAGGTAATTCCTGTAGAAACAACAGTAGACCAGCTATTAGACTTCGTCTGTATGCCTGTAACTATAAAAAATGTAACGATCGAACAAGCCGGAACATGGAAACAGGAAGAGAATAAGTCGGTAACACATAAATTCAAAGTTAATGGAGCTGATCTGACCGTATATATAAATAAAGGAGCAGAAATCTTCAAGGATAAACCTTTTGCAGCTAAGACCGGTTCCATTACAGGTATTGCTGCAGCTTATAAAACTGATGCACAAATCTTACCACGAAATTTGGACGATGTAAAGGACTTTGAGATTACAGGACCTACAATTATTTCTGTTACTCCAACACAAGTAAACTTTCCTGCAACAGGTGGAGAAGAAACAATAACTGTCGAAATAAGTAATCAAGGAAGTAGTACCCTGCAAATAGCTCCATTAAATGGCATCTTATCCGCAGAAATAGGTACGGGAAATACTGTAAAAGTAAAAGCAGAAGCTAATACCGGAAGTGAGGTCAAACAGGATTTAGTGATCTCATTGAGTACGGGAGGTTCAATAACAGTTCCTATAAAGGTAGCAGGAGCTGGTGAAAATGGATATGAACTTATTGAAACTATAGAAGCACTGTCTGCCGGAAAATATCTAATGGCTGGTTATGCTGAAACAAGTAATAATGGGACAGTATTAAATCCTTATGTTTATCAAATATGGCAAGGAACTCTTTCGAGCAGCGATTTAGTAACAGCAGCATATCAATATAAAGACAATGAACTTATAGCAAAAGATACGGAACAAACAGGTGTCGAAATGGAACTCGTAGAAATCGCGGGAAAACCAAATACCTATTACATTAAAATCGGAGATCAATATTTATATAATCCAACTACAGCTACGAACCGAAAGCTTAAGTTACAAAACACTGCTGACGAATCAGTAGAATGGAAATTTGAAAATAAGAATAATGGTGGAATTACAGCCTCTAATAATGAAGTTTATTTAGTAACAGCGAATGCTGATTCCAGATTTATTCGTTCATATAAGCTCTCAAGTATAAGTTCATATAAAGGTATTTACTTCTTCAAAAAGAAATAATGTAATAATAAAAAAGGGATTAAATCGCTAAATGAGAACTTTCAATAGTTGTTTAATCCCTAAAATAGTAGACTATAAAATGATATCAACCTCCAAATACTACGCAGCAGCAATAAAGTCCGCATTACTTGCGGTGCTGATACTGTGCACCTACTCATGTAGTAACAATGATTCAGAGCCAACCGGTGATGGAGAAGCACATTGGAAAATATCTTCAACTGTGAAATCCGTATCCGGTTCATCGGCTATCATCTTATCGGGAGAACCCGGCACAAGATGGTATGCAGAACTGACAGAAGGAGCAGAATGGTGCTCTTTCAGCAGTAAAGACTTTGCCAACGCAAAGACCAAAAATGGACAGCTTGCAGACGGTCTTAATGTACTATATGTATATTATAAAGCCAACACAGGGAAAGTACAACGCCATGCACAACTAACTCTGCGCTATGCCGAAAACCCTGAGAAAACTTTTGATTTAATCCAACTAGCCGAATCAGAAGAACTCTTACCCGCATTCAACACATGGGCTGAACTTCCTGCAAAAGTAGACAACAGTAATTATCAATACGTCACTCATTACGGACTTTTGAATAACAAGACACTCCGCAATTATTCCATCTGTTTTGATAAAACCAAGAAAGCAGCTTTATGGGTAGCCTATCCGATACACGATGTATATACCACAAAGAATATCCCCGATCGTACAAACCGTTGGGCTTTCGACCCTACTATTCCAATAAGTGCCCAAGCCAATTGCGTGGAATATTCTTACAAAGGAAGCTACGACCGTGGTCACCAAGTCGCATCGGCCGACCGTGTATGTACAGACGAAATGAATGCCCAAACGTTCTATATGTCGAACATGACTCCGCAAGCCAGTTCCTTAAACGGAGCAATGTGGGGAACATTAGAAAGTAGAGTACGTACAAACAGTTGTAGTGATACATTATATGTAGTCACCGGAGCTTATTTCGAAAATGACAATACAACCACTTTTGATGGTGCAGGCAACCTCGTACCCATTCCTACACATTATTTCAAAGTTCTGCTCCGTACCATAAACGGAAAAACGGGAAAGAAAATTGAAGATTGTGCACCTGAAGAATTAAAATCCATTGGATTCTGGGTAGAACATAAAGCATATAGTGGCGGTATCCCGACTGAAATTTGTAAAAGCGTTAAAGAAATAGAGACTAAAACAGGTTTCACATTCTTCCCCAAAGTAGCAGCTTCGGTAAAAGAGCAAAATGCACCGAGAGACTGGGGTATAAACTAAAATACTGATTTATGAAGAAACATTTATTTTTTACCATATCCTTTGTTTTGCTACTTACTGTCTGTTTCGGACAGAAACCATACAAAGTGGTATTTTATAATCTCGAAAACTTCTTCGACACAATAAATGACCCAGAAGTGAGAGATGATGAATTCACACCTGATGGACCGAAGAAATGGAATACAGCCAAGTACAACAAGAAGCTCAGTAATATCGAACGGGTCTTGTTCGGTATTGCCGCCATTGACAAAGAGTACCCGATTGTTATCGGTGTTTCCGAAGTGGAGAACCGAAATGTACTGGAAGACATTGTAGCAACATCCAAGTTGGCACCGGGTAACTACCGAATTTCGCACTTCGATTCACCGGAAGCTCGTGGAGTAGATGTAGCTTTCCTTTATCGTCCGGACGTATTCAAGCTCGAAGGGCAGTATCCGGTAAAAACGGTCATACCTTCGTTGCCCGATTTTAAAACCCGTGATATACTGACAATGTGGGGAACGATTGAAAACGAACCTTTCTTCTTCATGGTAGCCCATTGGCCATCACGCTTGGGGGGAAAAGAAGCGTCTGAATTTAAACGTATTGCCGTAGGAAACCAAATGCGTAGTATCGCCGACTCTGTATTAAGAGCCAATCCTGCTACCAAGGTGGTAATGATGGGTGACTTTAACGATGATCCTACCGACAAGAGTATAACGGAAGGACTCGGAGCGAAACTTAAAATGAAAGAGTTGTCGGCCGAAGATTTATACAATCCATTCGCAGATATGCTAAAGGCCGGCTATGGAACACTCGCTTACGGAGACGCATGGAATATCTTCGACAACATCGTAGTATCTGAAAATCTAGCCAAAGGATCGGCCGGAAAGATTAAGTTGCAGAAAGCTCCCGGTTCAAAGTTCTATGGCAATATTTTCAAACAACATTATATGATACAAAAAGAAGGGCAATACAAAGGCTATCCGCTACGTACATACGTAGGAAATAACTTTCAAGGCGGATTCAGTGACCATTTCCCCGTATACATCTATATAAGCAAATAAAAACTAAAATACTTATGAGAATAAAAAGTTTTTTAATCATGCTATTGTCTTTGGTTTCCCTGACTGCCTTTGCGCAGGAAGGTGGAGTCAAAGGTAAAGTCGTATCACGTGCCACACGTGCCGCCATTAGCGATGTCAAAGTAACTTTGACTCCGGGCAATATTACGACAACAACCGATGAAAAAGGTTATTTCGAATTTGACAAGCTGAATAAAGGAGAATATTCTCTTGCTTTTGAAGCTACAGAATATGAGCCTTTGAGTATCGCTGTCCGCATAGACAAGATGATGAGGGATATAAACAACGTGGTGATGGTTCCCGACAACCTGAGCCCCACTGTGGACGACGCTATCTTTGCTGAGTTTGATACAGAGACGTTGGATGACACACAGTCGTTACCATCTTCCTTGTCAGCTTCTAAAGATGTCTTCAATAACATTGCTTCCTATAAGTTCAGCGAAATGCGTTTCAATCTTCGTGGATATGATTCAAGATATTCAGATGTATATATGAATGGCATACAGCTCAACGATGCACTAACCGGCTATTCTCCGTGGTCATTATGGAGCGGACTGAATGATGCTACCCGTAATCAGGAAGTAACTTCGGGATTAAACATGGGAGAAATAGGTATTGGTAGTATCAGTGGTACGACTAATATAAACACGCGTCCTTCACAAATGCGTAAAGGATTCCGTGCCAGCCTGGTCAACGGTAACTCGACTTATCGTTTCCGCGGAATGGTAACCTACGCTTCAGGGCCGCAGGACAATGGGTGGTCTTATGCTCTGTCTGTTTCAACACGTCAGGGAGGAAATTCTTACGTACACGGAGTATATTATAACGCATTCGGCTATTTTGCTGCCATAGAAAAACAATTCAATGAACAGCATCGTCTCGCACTAACTGTATTGGGAGCTCCGACAGAAAGAGGAACACAACAAGCCTCAACTCAGGAAGCGTATGATTTAGTAGGCAATAATTACTACAATCCGAACTGGGGATGGCAAAGCGGTAAACGGCGAAACGCACGTGTACGCAATTATCACGAACCGATCGCCATGCTCAACTACACCTTCGACATCAATGACCGTTCACAATTAAATGTCGCTACTTCTGTGCGATTCGGACAGAACGGCTACTCCGCACTTACTTGGTACGCTGGTCCCGACCCACGCCCCGACTATTACAGATATCTGCCCAGTTATTCCGACGGAACGACTTATGGTGCCTGGCTGGACGAAGCATGGCGTGCTAATACTGATAATATCCGCCATATCAACTGGGGACAATTGTACGACATCAACCGTAACCAAGAAGAGAACGCAACTTACGGTCCGGGACGACGTTCCATCAATATGATTGAAGAACGCCATACCGATCAGTTAGACTGGAATCTCTATACTCAGTTCTCGCATACGTTCCGCAATTATTCCAAAATCAACGGAGGAGTAAATCTACGTCGTAACCGAACGGAATATTATAGCGAAGTAAAAGACTTGTTGGGAGGTGATTATTGGGTAGACGTAGATAAGTTTGCCGAACGAGATATGGGTGGTCTAAATCCTATCCCTTATCAGAATGATATGGAGTATTACGAAAAATATGGTCATGCACGTGCCGCCAAAGAAGGAGACAAATACGGATATGACTATTATGGAAACGTATTAAACGCCAAAGCATGGATACAATATGGAATGAACTTCGGTAATCTGGGGATCAATCTTGGCGGTGAGATAGGAAGTGCTTCTTTATGGAGACACGGATTATGGAAAAAGGGACTATTCCCCGATAATTCTTTGGGTGACTCGGAGAAACTCAATTACCTTACCTATAAAGCCAAAGCTAATTTCAGCTATAAGTTCTCGGCAGCCCACTCCATCGAAGCTAACATTATGTATATGCAAGATGCGCCGGCATTCCAGTCTGCATTTGTTTCTCCCCGTACACGTAACTCTGTAACTCCGGGACTCTCAGCAGAAAAAGTGTTTGGAGTAGATGGTTCTTATAATCTCCGATTGGGTGAACTTAGAGCTCGTGTATCCGGATATTACACAAAGTTTATGGATCAGAATAAGGTTCTTTCCTACTATGATGACGTAGAAGCGACTTTCTCCAATTTCGCAATGAGCGGTATTGATAAGCGTCACTTTGGTGTGGAAATAGCTGCATCGATTCCTCTTGATGCCGGATTCTATCTGAATGGTGCTCTTAGCTGGGGACAATATACATACGACTCTAATCCTAACTATGTTCAAATACAGGATAATAGTGGTGAGATTAAAAATGAAGGTAAGGTATATTGGAAAAACTTCCGTGTAGAAAGCACTCCACAGAAAGCAATGAATATCGGTTTGTCGTATCGCGGTCGCAAAAACATCTACGCTTCCCTGGATTTAAACTATTACAGCAATATGTATATATCCATGAGCCCGTTATATCGCACGGATGCGGTACTTACTCCCGGTATGGATAAAGAGGATATAGCCAACCTCCGCAGCCAGGAAAAATTCAATTCTGCTTATGTGATGAATGCCAGCATCGGTAAGAACTGGTTTATCAAACGCCAGTATACACTCGGATTTAATCTGGAATTGAAAAATATCCTCAATGATCAGGATATCAAGACAGGTGGCTACGAACAAGTTCGTTTGTTGAAAAACAAAGATACAAGCGAGCAGACTTACCAACCGTTTGATTCCAAATATTTCTATATGTTCGGATCAACGTATTACCTGAATCTCTATTTCCGATTCTAATTTGTAACGAATAAAAATGAGAACAATGAACAGATTATTAAAGATATGTATGGTTGTAGCTGTCGTATTCAGTATTACCGGCTGCTACAATGATTTTGACGATCCTGCACCAGCCAAGGTATGGACAGATGCGGATTTTAGCAGTGAGCAGATTATCACTATCAAGCAGTTGAAAGACATGTTTTATGCCAAATATGCCCCTTCATCAACAGCCGGATTGGGAAAATACGTCGAAATCACAGAAGACTATGTTATTCGCGGCAAAGTCATATCAAGTGACCAGGCTGGTAATGTTTATAAGTCATTGTATATTTATGACGAGACTTCTCAGTCAGGTATCGAACTAAAATTAATGGTTAGCAACTACGTATATTATCATATCGGGCAAACCATTTATGTGAAAACTAAAGGAATGGCGCTCGGAAACTATCGTTATATGTTGAGCCTCGGCGCAATGCCTACCGCAGCCGATATTGAAAAGAAATACGCAAACCGTAACCTTGAAAATCAGTTATTAGTAAACGAACATATTTGTCCGGGAGCTATGGGAGAACTGACAGACGATGACATTCTAGTGATTACTCCGGAGAATTACCAGACAGCCCTCAATGACGATGCTCTTGGACGCTTAGTACGTTTCGAAAGGCTAACTTATAAGGAAGGGACATCCGGAAATAACTTCTATCCTTCTTATCTGGAAGCTATTTATGAGAATGGCAGCTCGGAAGCTACATATAAGAGCAAGTCTTATTCAGCCGAAGGCCTTACGCCAACTTATGCTTACAGTTACAATAACCAACGTTATTACGGTTCCGCATGGTTCTCCTATGGTGGAACAACAACCGAAGACAAAGGCAATTATATCGTACGCGTAAGCGGCTACTCTAACTTTGCCTTACAACCATTACCGGAGGCCGGCAAGACAGGGAACATAACCGCTATTTATACGAAATACTCTTCTAGTTCCGGTAGCTACATTACCTACCAACTATTGGTAAACAGCTTCGACGATATCGACTTCTAATCCAAATAAGTATTAACAAAAAAGAGCCCGAACCCCTGCTGAATGGTTCGGACTCTTTTTATAATAGAAATTCTCAAAATAAGGAAAACATCAGGCTACTTTTTCATTGCGAAATACAGACAACCCATACAGTATTCCTAATTATTCATTTAAATAATCTCTATCCCCTTCTCCTTGCAAAGTTTCAAGCCAAGATCTTTCAGTCTGAATTTCTGAATCTTGCCACTGCCCGTCATCGGGAATTCATCCACAAAGAAGATATATTTGGGGATTTTATAACGAGAGATTTTATTTCTGCAGAAGTCACGCACATCTTCTTCCTGCATTGTCACACCTTCTTTCAGAATGATAAATGCACCGACAGCCTCTCCGTATTTCTTTGACGGAACACCGGCTACCTGCACATCTTTCACTCCATCAAGTTTATAAAGAAACTCTTCGATTTCACGTGGATAAATGTTCTCTCCACCACGAATAATCATATCCTTGATACGCCCGGTAATCCGATAATTTCCATCTT
>OGDP01000313.1_pt1 | contig 49137 bp, 44 predicted proteins | sample 1570441 | NCBI WGS metagenome assembly OGDP01 (sample SAMEA2581961, study PRJEB24529) | metagenome | biome: Human gut stool | place: China | collected 2011
TCACCGACGACCTGATGAAGGTGGAGGACATCAAGAACGGCTACTGCACCCAGTTCCTCATCAACAAGTACGAGGGTGCCAGCGCCGCCAAGATGCGTGCCTTTGCCGAGTCCAACGGCGACAGCGTGGTGTGCATCGAGGACGATGATGTGATCAACCTGCATGTCCACACCGCCGACCCCGGCAAGATCCTGAGCGAGGCCATCAAGTACGGCTACCTGACCAACTTCAAGATCGAGAACATGCACGAGCAGTTCCTGGCCCGCCAGAAGCAGGGCAAGAGCCTGGAGAAGCAGGCCTCTGCCGAGAAGGCTCCCTCTCAGGCCAGCGAGTTCGTCTACGCTGCTGTGGACCCCAGCCGTGACTACGGCTTTGTGGCCGTGGCTGCCGGTGAGGGCCTGAAGTCCGTGTTCACCGACCTGGCTGCGGACGCCGTGGTCTCCGGCGGCCAGACCATGAACCCCTCCACCGAGGACATTCTGGCAGCCATCCAGAGCGTGCCGGCCAAGACCGTGTTCGTTCTGCCCAACAACAAGAACATCATCATGGCCGCCGAGCAGGCCGAGAAACTGGCCGACCGTCAGGTCGTGGTTCTGCCCACCCGCACCGTGCCCATGGGCATCACCGCCATGCTGAACTTCGACCCCTCCGTGAACGCCGAGACCAACACCATCAACATGATGGCGGCTGCCGACAAGGTGTCCACCGGCCTGATCACCTACGCCGCCCGCGACAGCGAGTACGACGGCAAGCGCATCAAGAAGGGCGAGATCATGGCACTGGAGAACGGCAAGATCGTTTCCACCTCCACCGACATCACCAAGGCCACCTATCGTCTGGCCCGGGGTATGTGCAAAAAGGACTCCAGCTTCGTCACCATCATCTCCGGCTGTGACGTGAGCGACGAGGACGCCGAGAAGGTCACCGAGATCGTCAAGGCAAAGTGCCCGAATCATGTGGAGGTCAGCCACATCCGCGGCGGTCAGCCCGTGTATTATTATATGATCAGCGTGGAGTAAGCAATTCCTCCGGCTGACCTGTTCCCTGAAAAACAGCAACTCCCCCTGCCGTGAGCAAATGCCCACCGCAGGGGGAGTTTTTGTTGTGTCGCTGTCCGCTTGTCAGCCCGCGTGCAGAGCGTCGTTCTTGGCCAGCAGATACACACAGTATTGGTTCATGCTGATGCCCTCCTGCTGGGAGTGTTCTGCCAATGCGCGGTGCAGGCTGCGCGGCATCCGCAGCTTGAACTGTCCGGAGTATTTTTCCAGACTATCCGGCTCCTGGATCGTCACACCGTCCGCAAGGGCTGCTTCCAGCCAGGCTTTTTTGGCATCCTGTGCGTTCGCCACAGCGGTTTCCAGCGTTTCGCCGCAGGTGATGCAACCCGGCAGCTCCGGAAAGGAAACTACGAAACCGCCCTCTTCCCGGTCCTCCACGATCTCCATCCGATAGGGCATGGCAAGATATTCATTCAGCGTTTTCATCGTTCTTCGCCTCACTCTCTACGATCTGCCTCACCATCTCAACGTATACCTTTTTGATTGGCTCATGCTTCGGGATCGTGATCGGCTGGCACCCCGCCTTGCGGAAGGTGTAGTGGCTGCTCCCGCTCCGGGGCGCATACATCACATAGCCGTAGCTTTCCAGCACCTTGCGCAGCTCATCGAACCGCATATCTTTGGAAAGTGCACAGATGCGTGCGATCAGTTTATCCCATTTTGACATCGTTCATGCTCCTGCTTCTATTATATGTGGTGTCACATATGGTGTCAAGTTTTTTTATTAGAAGAAGCTCACCTGGCTGCTCTCCGGCAGGTCGCCCAGGGCGCCCACCTGACGCAGACGGTCCAGGATGCCCTGACCGACGCCGGAGGCCTGCTGCAGCTCTTCCACCGAGAGGTACTCTTCGCCGTGGATGGTCACCCGCTCCAGCGCGTCGGCAGCAGCACCGCCCAGACCCTTCAGAGAACTGAAGGGCAGGCGCACCTTGCCGTCCTCCACCACATATTTGGAGCCGCGGCTCTTGCCCAGCTCGATGGGCAAGAACTCGTACCCGCGCACCAGCATTTCGTTCACCAGCTGCAGGCTCACCAGAACGTCCTCGTCCTTGGCGTTCTTTTCCTCCTTCAGGCGGCGCTTGACCTCTTCCATGTGAGCACGGGCCACAGCAGCCCCGCCGATGGCGGCCTCATAGTCGATGTCGTCGCCGCGCACGGTGAAGTACACCGCATAGAAGGCCTGCGGCTTGTAAATTTTGAACCACATCAGACGGATGGCACTCATCAGGTAGGCCACCGCGTGGGCCTTGGGGAACATATATTTGATCTTGCGGCAGCTCTCAATGTACCAGTCCGGCACATCGTGCTCCCGCATGGCTTCCTCCCAGCCGTCCTTAAAACCGCCCTTGGCCACCTTGCCCTTACGCACGGCCTCCATGATGTCAAAGGCCATCTTGGGTTCCAGCCCCTTGCGCAGCAGGTACAGCATGATGCTGTCACGGCAGCCGATGACCTCTGCAATGGTGCAGGTGCCGCTGCGGATCAGCTCATCCGCGTTGCCGGTCCACACATCGGTGCCGTGGGACAGGCCCGAGATCTGGATCAGCTCCGAGAAGTTCTTGGGCCGGGCCTCCACCAGCATGCCGCGGACAAAGTTGGTGCCCATTTCCGGGATGCCGAAGGTACCGGTCTGGCTGTCGATCTGTTCCGGGGTCACGCCCAGCGCTTCCGGGCTGGTGAGCAGGCTGTACACCTTGGGGTCGTTCATGGGGATGCTGTCCACCGGGATGCCGGTGTACTCTTCAAAATATTTGTAGAAGGTGGGCATATCGTGGCCCAGCTCGTCCAGCTTGAGCAGCGTATCATGCAGATACTTGAACTCGAAGTGGGTGGTCAGCAGGCCGCCTGCCACGTCATCTGCCGGGTGCTGGATGGGGCAGAAATCGTAAATTTCATAGGTGTCCGGCACAACGACCATGCCGCCGGGGTGCTGGCCCGTGGTACGCTTGACGCCAGTGCAGCCCAGCGTCAGGCGGTTTTCCTCCGCATGGTTCACGGTGCGGCCCCGCTCTTCCAGATACTTCTTGACGTAGCCGTAGGCGGTCTTGTCCTGAATACCGGACACCGTACCGGCCTTGAACACGTTGGCCTTGCCGAACAGCTCCTCGGTGTAGCGGTGCACGTTGGACTGATACTCACCGGAGAAGTTCAGGTCGATATCGGGTTCCTTGTCGCCGTAGAAGCCCAGGAAGGTCTCGAAGGGGATATCGTGGCCGTCCACCAGCATCCGGGTGCCGCAGTGGGGGCAGTTCTTGTCCGGCAGGTCAAAGCCGTCGTCCACGCTGCCGTCCGTGATGAACTCGCTGTACTTGCACTTGGGGCAGCGGTAATGGGGCGGCAGGCTGTTCACCTCCGAGATGCCGGAGAAGTGGGCTACAGCCGACGAGCCCACCGAACCACGGCTGCCCACCTGATAGCCGCCCGCGTTGGAGTAGGCCACCAGCTTGACCGCGATGACATACAGCACCGCGTAGCCGTGGCCGCAGATGGAGTCCAGCTCCTTCTGCAGCCGCTTTTCCACGATCTCGGGCAGGGGGTCGCCGTAGTCCCGCTTGGCGTGCTCCCAGGTGGCGTCGCGCAGCTGCTGTTCCGCGCCCTCGATGCTGGGCGGGTAGGTGCCCCGCGGGATGGCCCGCACGGTGTTGTCGATCATGGCCGCGATCTTGCGCGGGTTCTTGACCACCACCTCGTAGGCCTTCTCCTTGGGCAGATAGTAGAACTGGTCCAGCATATCCTGTGTGGTGCGGAAGAACAGTGGCGGCTGGTTGTCGGCATCCTTGAAGCCGTTGCCCGCCTGCAGCACCGCACGGTACACGGCATCTTCCGGCTCAGTGAAGTGCACGTCGCCGGTGGCGATCACCGGCTTGTGCAGGTCCTCGCCCAGCTTGATGACCGTGCGGTTGAAGTCCTTGATCTTCTCCTCGCTGTCCACCTTGCCCTCGCGCACCATGTAGGCATTGTTGCCCAGGGGCTGGATCTCCAGAATGTCGTAGTAGGAGGCGATCTTTTTCAGTTCCTCATAGGGGGTGCCGTCCACGATGGCACGATACAGCTCACCGGCCTCGCAGGCACTGGTGAGCAGCAGGCCGTCCCGGTACTTATTCAGCAGGCTGCGGGGCACCCGGGGCTTTTTAAAGAAGTAGTTGACGTGGGCCTCGCTCACGATCTTGTACAGATTCTTCAGGCCCATCTGGTTCTTGACCAGGATGATCAGGTGGTAATACTTCTTTTTCAGCACTTCCCGGTTGCCGCCCAGGCCCGTGTTGATCTCGCTGACCTTCGTCACCTGTTTTTCTTCCAGGTCCTTGAGCATCACACAGAAGATGCGGCCCAGTGCGGCGGAGTCCTCGCAGGCGCGGTGTGCCTCGTAGGCGGGCAGCTCCAGATGCTTGTTGATGGTGCCCTGCTTGTAGTTGTGCAGGCCGGGGTACATCGCCTGCGCCATGGTCAGGGTGTCGATATAGGTCACATTTTCCAGCGAGATGCCGCTGCGCTTGGCGGCAGCCCGCAGAAAGCGCATATCGAAGGAGTGCACATTGTGGCCCACCAGAATGCGGCCCCCTGCAAACTTGAGGAAGGCTTCCAGCGCTTCCTTCTCACTGGGGGCATCGGCCACCATCTCGTTGGTGATGCCGGTGATCTCGGTGATCTTGGGGGTGATGGGCTTGCCGGGCTTGACAAAGGTGTCAAATTCCTCCATCACCTCGCCGTTGCGCACGATGACGCCGCCGATCTCGGTCATATACTCCACGCCGGGGTCCAGGCCGGTGGTCTCGGTGTCGAACACGCAAAATTCCCCGGTCAGGGGCTGCTCCTGCACGCCGTACACGCAGGGGATCATATCATCCACAAAGTAGGCCTCACAGCCGTAGATGAGCTTGAAGTCCGGGTCTTTCTTGTGGATGTCATCGGCCGCCAGCATGGCTTCCGGGTAGCCCTGACACACGCCGTGGTCGGTGATGGCAATGGCCGGGTGCCCCATGCGGTGGGCCAGCCGCACGATGCCGCCGGGGTCGCAGAAGCCGTCCATGCTGGACAGTTTGGTGTGCAGGTGCAGCTCCACTCGCTTGACCGGGGCGCTGTCCTCCCGCTTTTTGCGCTCCACGAACAGCACATCGTAGGGGTACACGATGTAGTCATGCTCGTACTTATCATAGGAGCAGTCGCCGCGCACGATGACCGTGGTACCCTTGCCGATGCTCTCCCACTTGGAGCAGTCCTCGCCCTCCTGCGCGCGGATCTTGAGGTTGATGGAGCCGGTGTAGTCGGTGATGGACACGGTGTAGATCTTGCGATAGTTGCCCTTGACCTCGGTAAAGAACACATCGCCCCAGATGGTGCACTTGCCGCCCTCGCCGCCCAGATCCTTGAGGGGGGTGAGGTTTTTGGGGGTGAACATTTTGCCGTGGAAGATGGTCACCGGCTTGTCGGTCAGGTCCAGCCCCTCCACCTTGATGGACGGAGCGGTATTCTTTTTCTCGAACTTGACCACCGGCGGGGCGATCTTGCGCTCCAGCTTTTCCTCCATCTGGTGCTGCTCGGCCTCGCTTACAGCGCTGATCAGGCTGACTTTGGGCGTCACCCCGGTGTGGCGGGCGATGCAGTCTGCCAGCAGCTTTTCAAAGCCCATCTCCTGCAAAAACTTCGTGCCGTGGCGCACCCCAACGGTGATGCTCTGCCCCAGGATGGTGATGCTGCACCGGTCCAGAAAGCCGTTGATGGGCACGCCGTCCGCCTTCATTTCCTCCAGCAGGTCCCGCAGGGCCGTTTCGTCCAGCATGGCATAGCCGAAGTGATTCTCGATCTTCAGTTCAAAGCCCTCATAATCCGGCTGCAGCGAGGCCAGCAGCCGGGCGCACAGGCCCTTGTCCAGCGGGGCGGCACTGCGCAGGGTAAAAATGACCTGCTGGCTCTGCCGCAGCATGCGGGCATGTTCCACGATCACCTGCCCGAAGCAGGACGCAAACGCCGGGTCCGCCATGAACTGCGGCCAGAGCTGGGAAACGAGTGGTGTCACGGGTGATACTCCTTTTTATACAGCACAAACTGCCGCGCCTGTGTCCGCAGGCGTGGCAGCAGAGAAAATACAGTGTTTACAGTTTATAGATCTCGTCCATGAACTGGTCCAGAATGTTGTCACCGGTGAGCTTTTTCACCGGCTTGCCGTGGAGGAACAGCACGGCTTCGCCCTTGCCGCCGGCAATGCCGATGTCGGCCTCCCGGGCCTCACCGGGGCCGTTGACCACGCAGCCCATCACGGCCACCTTAATGGATTTTTTGTAGCCCTGCAGCCGCTTTTCCACCTCGTTGGCGATCTCGGTGCAGGGGTACTGGGTGCGGCCGCAGGTGGGGCAGGTGATGACCTCCGGTCCTGCCACCGGGAAGCCCACGGCCCGCAGGATGTTGTAACCGGCTTCCACTTCCTTTTCCGGCTCAGCGGCCAGCGAAACGCGAATGGTGTCGCCGATGCCCTCCAGCAGCATGCCGCCGATGCCCATGCCGCTCTTGAGCAGGCCCATCTGGTAGGTGCCGGCCTCGGTCACGCCCACATGCAGCGGGTAGTCGGTGACGGCACTCAGCTGGCGGTAAGCCTCCATCATGCGGGGCACGTTGGAGTTCTTGATGGAAATGACGATGTTGTTGAAGTCGAACTTTTCCAGCAGGCGCACATGGTACAGGGCGCTCTCCACCATGGCTTCCGGGGTAGGGGCACCGTACTTGGCAAGAATGTGCTTTTCCAGGCTGCCGCCGTTGACCCCGATGCGGATGGGGATGTTCTTCTGCTGGCAGGCGTCCACCACCGCCTTCACCCGGTCGTCGTCGCCGATGTTGCCGGGGTTGATGCGGATCTTATCCACGCCCACGTCGGCGCAGGCCAGCGCAGCGCGGTAGTCAAAGTGGATATCCGCCACGATGGGGATGCTCACCGCGTTCTTCACGGCCTCGATGCACTTGGCGTCGGCTGCGCTGGGGCAGGTCACCCGCAGGATCTGGCAGCCGGCGGCTTCGCACCGCTTTGCCTGTGCCACGTTGCCGGCAATGTCCTCCACCGGCACATTCAGCATGGTCTGCACCGCAATGGGATGGTTGCCGCCAATGGTCACATTGCCGATCTTCACTTCTCGTTTCAACTGCCGCATCCTGTGGTTCCCCTTTCTGTTATACAGCTCCGGTGATGAGCCGGATGATATCGTTGTAGGTTGCAAAGATCATCAGCCCGAACAGCAGCGCAAAGGCCGCAACGGTCAGGCTGCCCTGCAGCTTTTCCGGCACAGCATGGCCGGTGATGCCCTCAATGGCCAAGAACACCACCTTGCCGCCGTCCAGCGCCGGGAAGGGCAGCAGGTTGAAGATGCCCAGGTTGATGGTGATGAGGGCCAGCAGCTGCAGCAGATCCTGCCAACCGTAGCTGGCCGCCTGCCCGATGGCCGTCACGATGCCCACCGGCCCGGAAAGATTGTTGATGTTCTCCCGCCCGCGGAGCAGGTCCGCGAGGGAGGTAAAAATGATGCGCCCGTAGTACAGCATACTGTTGCCGGCCTCCCGCAGCACGCTGCGGGGCGTCTTGGGCAACCCGTACACGGTAAAACCCAGGCTCATGTGCACCTGCCCGGCTTCGTCCGTCCAGGTGTCGAACTGCACATCCGGCAGCTCCACGGTCTGGCCGTCCCGCAGTACGGTAAAGTCAGCCCGGTACTGCTCGGTGCGCACCAGCTCATAGATGATATCATTGGCCACGAAGCAGCGGCGGCCGTTCACCGCAACGATCTCGTCCCCCGCCTGCAGGCCGGTCTGGCCGCAGAGGGCACCGTCCTCCACGGCATAGATCACCTTGCTGGTCAGCGGGGAGCTCTGGGCCGTGAGCAGGATCAGCAGCACCACGAACCCCAGCACAAAGTTCATGACCGCACCGGCCACCATCACCAGCATCCGCTGCCAGACCGGGGCCTCGTTCAGGGGGATGCCGGTGCCTTCTTCCGGCGGCACCGGGGCGGGTGCCGCTTCCTCCCGCCGGTCACGGGCGGCTTCGGCCTGCTGGCTCTCGGGGCTTTCCTCCCCTTCCAGCGCCACATAGCCGCCCACCGGCAGGGCCCGCAGGGTGTATTGGGTGCCCTTGCGGACTGTTTTCCAGAGGGCAGGCCCCATACCAATGGAAAACTCGTTGACCCGGATGCCGCAGAGCTTTGCCACCGCAAAGTGGCCGAACTCATGGATGGCGATCACGGCGCTGAACACGAACAGCGCTGCAAGCAGCGTGATAAAAACTGACATTCGTACTCCTAAAAATCAAAGATGTGCCCGCACGAACTCCCGTGCCATGCGGTCGCACTCGTACACATCGCTGAGGGTGTAGTCGCCGCCGAAGCGGTCGCTGTCCACGACGGCTTCCACCAGACGGCCGATATCCAAAAAGCCGATCTTGTCCTCCAGGAACAGCTTCACAGCTTCCTCGTTGGCACCGTTGGCCGCACAGGGGCCAAGGCCGCCCTTCTTGATGGCCTTTTTGCAGGCGGCAAGGCAGCGGAAGGTCTCGTCGTCGGCCACATCAAAGGTCAGCACCTTCAGGGCCGCAAAGTCCAGCTCCGGCACCACGCCCGGCACCCGCTTGGGGTAGGTCAGGGCATACTGGATGGGGATGCGCATATCCGGCACGCCCAGCTGGGCAATGACCGAATGATCGCTGAACTGCACCGCCGAGTGCACGATGCTTTGGCGCTGCACCACGATCTGGATCTTCTCCGGCGGCAGGCCGAACAGCCACACCGCCTCAATGAGTTCCAGACCCTTATTCATGAGGGTGGCGGAGTCAATGGTGATCTTGGCCCCCATGTTCCAGTTGGGGTGCTTGAGGGCATCCGCCTTGGTCTTGGTGCGCAGTTCCTCGGTTTTCATGCCGAAGAACGGCCCGCCGGACGCCGTGAGCAGGATCTTGGTCAGGCTGGGGGCGCTCTCCTTGTCCTGCAGGCACTGGAAGATGGCCGAGTGCTCGCTGTCCACGGGCAGCAGCTTCACGCCGTGCTGTGCCACCGCCCGGGTGACCAAATGGCCGCCGGTGACAAGGCTCTCCTTGTTGGCCAGGGCCAGATCGTGGCCGCTCTCGATGGCAGTCAGGCTGGCACCCAGGCCCGCAATGCCCACCACACTGTTCAGCACCACGTCCGGGCCTTCCAGCGCGGCCAGCTCCCGCAGGCCCTCCGGGCCGGTGAGCAATTTGGGCGCACCCGCCCGGCCGGACAGCGCGGCATCCAGCCTTGCGGCGGCGTCCGGGTCGGTCATGCAGACGTATTTTGGGTGGAATTCTTCGATCTGCTGCAGGATCTTTTCCACATGGCTGTGGGCCGACAGGCCGAACACCTCATACCCCTGTGCCCGGATCACATCCAGGCTCTGGGTGCCGATGGAGCCGGTGGAGCCCAGCAGCGTAATTTTTTTCGACATGGCACGTTCCCCCTTTTACTTGTAGAACACCGCCGTGATGACCATGGTCACGAAGGGCGCAATGAACATCACGCTGTCAAAACGATCCAGAATGCCGCCGTGGCCCGGGAAAATGGTGCCGTAGTCCTTGATGCCGCACTGGCGCTTGACCACGCTGGCAAACAGGTCACCATAAATGCCCAGCACCGCCGCCACACAGCCCAGCAGGGCAATGATGACGTACATCGACACGCCGATGTTGGAGCGGGTAAAGGCTTCCATGCGGTCGGCGGCCACCGAGTAGATCAGGGTCGCCACCACGCCGAACACCATGGTGCCCAGCACGCCGCCGATGGCACCCTCCACGGTCTTTTTGGGGCTGACCACCGGGCACAGCTTATGCTTGCCGAAGGCACGGCCCGCAAAGTAGGCGCAGGTGTCGCCGCCCCAGGCAAAGCAGAGGATGAGCAGGATGAAGAACACGGCATCGTAGCCGAACTGCTCCACCGGCAGCAGTTCCTTGAGCCGGATGAAGGAGTAGAAGCAGAAGATCACGATGCCCGAAAACACGAGCAGACCGCTGGCCTTCTGGTAGCTGATGGTCCCGTTGCGCACCACCAGATAGATGGCGTAAAAGGTGACCAGCACAAAGGACACCGGCATGACCAGACGGCGCATGACCATGTAGTTGGAGGTCATCACCAGCAGGGTATACGGCACCAGTGCCGCGTACATCAGCCAGTCCTTTTTGGTAAAGCCCAGCGCATTGTAGATCTCGTGGAGGGCAATGAGCGTGATGGCTGCAATGACCAGATTGAAGATCAGCGTGTTGAAGGTGAACATGACGCCAATGAGGACGATGATGCCCACAATGGCTGTGATAATGCGTGTTTTCATAGGTTGGCTCTCCTTTGTTCTGCCGGAAGGCACTCCCCTCTTGCGGGTGCCGCACAACCCGAGGAACGGTCGGGTATTCCGGTCCCTGCGCCGTGCACAGGATATTTTGGGTGTCGTTGCTGCCTTACAGCCCGCCAAAACGGCGGGACCGGTGGTTATACTCCTCAATGGCGGCGTCCAGGTCGGCACGGGTAAAGTCCGGCCACAGAACGTCCATTTCCACCAGCTCTGCATAAGCGGCCTGCCACAGCATGAAGTTGGACAGACGCTTTTCTCCGCTGGGCCGCAGGATAAAGTCCGGGTCCTTCTGCCCGGCGGTGTACATAGCATCGCTGAGCATCTGCTCGGTGATCTCTTCCGGCTTCAGCTGCCCGGCTGCGGCCTTTTCCGCCAACTGCTGCGCGGCCCGCACGATCTCCGGGCGGCCGCCGTAGTTGATGGCAATGTTCAGGGTCATGCCGGTCTTGACTGCCGACTCCCCTTCCAGCTTGTTCATCAGCTGCTGCAGTTTTTCGTCCAGCACGGTGCGGTCGCCCATAAATTTGATGCGGATGTTGCGGTTCTTATAGTCAAACCCCTTCAGCAGGTATTCGCCGAACAGCCGCATGATGGCGTTCACTTCTTCCAGCGGGCGCTTCCAGTTCTCGGTGGAAAAGGCATAGAAGTACACCGACGAAACGCCCAGCTCGTCGCAGTAGTCCGCGATATCGCTGAACACCTCGGCGCCTTTTTTGTGCCCGGCGGTGCGGGGCAGGCCCCGGTTCTTGGCCCAGCGGCCGTTGCCGTCCATGATGATGCCGATGGACAGTCCCTCCGCAAACTCTCTGGGATGTGCCATTTGCTCCTCCCGGCAGCATTGCTGCCCTGAAAAAAGTGCCGCGCACCACAGGCGCTGCTTTTTTGAAAAGCGGCTCCCCCACCAGCGCACGACACCTTACATTGTTGTTCTGCTCAGCGCAGCCGGATCAGACGGACATGATCTCCTTCTGCTTTTCTTCCACGGCAGCGTCGATGTTCTTGATATACTTGTCGGTCAGCTTCTGGACATCCTCTTCCATGGTCTTCTGGCTGTCCTCGGTCAGCTCACCGGCCTTCTTCATGACCTTGGCCTTGTCCATGGCGTCGCGGCGGATGTTGCGCACAGCCACCTTGGCCTCCTCGCCCAGCTTGGAGACTTCCTTGGCCAGCTGCTTGCGGCGCTCCTCGGTGGGAGCCGGGAAGTTCAGGCGGATGGTCTGGCCGTCGTCGATGGGGTTGATGCCCACGTCGCTGGCCATGATGGCCTTGCTGATGGCACGCAGCAGGGTGCGGTCCCAGGGGGTGATGGTCAGGGTGCGGGCCTCGCTGACAGCCACGGATGCCACCTGCTGGATGGGGGTGGGCGCGCCGTAGTAGTCCACGGTCACCTTGTCCAGCACAGCGGGGTTTGCACGGCCTGCACGCACAGCGGCCAGCTCGCGGCCCAGGTGCTCCACCGAGCTCTTCATCTTTTCTTCGTAAACCTTGGTGTTGCTGCTCATTGTTGTAGTCTCCTGTTCCTGTTGATATATTCGGTGGGCAGAGTGCACCGGGCAGCCCCGCCCTTCATTGTATGTTTCTGCGCAGAAGGCTATACGCGGTCAGCCCTCATACACCAGCGTGCCCACGTTCTCGCCCTGCACAGCCTTTGCGATGTTGTCCGGGTCAGCCAGATCAAACACCAGGATGGGCAGCTTGTTGTCGCGGCACAGGGTGGCAGCGGTGCCATCCATGACGGCCAGCTGGTCCTCCAGCACCTTGGTGAAGGTGAGGGTATCGTACTTCTTGGCGTCGGGGTACTTGTGGGGGTCCTTGTCGTACACGCCGTCCACCATGGTGGCCTTGAACATCACATCGGCGCTCACTTCCACGGCGCGCAGGGCCGTTGCCGTGTCGGTGGAGAAGAAGGGGTTGCCGGTGCCGCCGCCAAACACGGCGATCTTGCCCTCGTCCATGGCGCGCAGGGCGTCTTTGCGGGTAAAGGGCTGTGCCACCTGGGGCATGGTAATGGAGGTGAACACCTCGGTGGGCACGCCCAGCTGCTCCAGCTTGTCGGAGACGGCCAGAGCGTTCATCACCGTAGCCAGCATGCCGATCTTGTCGGCCAGAGTGCGCTCCATCTTGCCGCTGGAACGGCCGCGCCAGAAGTTGCCGCCGCCCACCACGATGCCGATCTGAACCCCCAGATCGTGGGCCTTTTTCACACCGCCGCAGATCGCATCCATGGTCGGCTCGTCAAAGCCCATGCCTTTTTCGCCGCCCAATGCTTCGCCGCTGATCTTGAGCAGGATACGCTGATATTTCAATGCCATAATCCAAACACCACCTGTTTATATTCCGCCGGGCTGTGTGCCCGGCATTGTTATTCAAGTGTATTTTACAATAAAACACGCATAAAGTAAACAGGAAATCTGCGCGGAAATCCGGAAGCTTTTATGAACGGATGCGCAGACCGCGCAGCAGCTGCTTCATTCCGGGCGGAATGCGGCGGCTTTCCACCGCTTTCTGGATGGCTTTGTTGTGGGTCCACAGATCCAGCCGCTTTTCTGTGAGCCACGGCAGCGCGGCATCCGGCTGCTTTGCCAGTGCTGTGGCAAAATACCATGCCCGCATCATATTGATATAGTATTCCGTGCTGTGCACATCGGCCACCCATTCCAGATATTCCGGCCGGAATGCATCATCCAGATAATAGCGCATCAGCATCTCCATGCCATAGCGCACGGTGTACACCTCGCCCGAATCCAGCCAGCGGCGAATGGGCACCAGCAGTTCCTTCTTGTGCTTTGCAAACACTTTGGGGCAAAAGCAGTCACAGGTGGCCCAGTTGTTGATGTAGGGCAGGAACGCTTCCGTTTCAGCCAGCGCCCTGTCGTAGTCCCGGATAAGTTCGATCAGAAACGCGTGGAGGTTGTTCTCTTCGTAGTATCCATGCGGCAGGGCCTGTAAAAACACTTCTGCCTGCGCTGTGCCTGCGAGCTGTTTTGCCAACTTGCGCAGAGCCGGAACGCGCACGCCGATCACCGTTTCTAGCGGCACGGTGGGCATCAACGCACTGTGAAAGGTGCGGTATGCTTCATCCTGCAGGGCAAACAGCTGCGCACGAATGATCTCTGCTTCCGGCTCCATCCTCTCTCCCTCCGTTCTTTTCTATTGTAGCAGAGCCGTATGGAAAAGCAAGGCCGTTCCGGCATTCTTTTCCGGTGCTTTAAGGAACGCACAAAAATTGGGCTGGACATTTGTGCCGGAACATGCTATAATATCGTTCGTAAATGCGGGCATCGTACATCGGCTAGTATATCAGCCTTCCAAGCTGAGGAGGTGGGTTCGATTCCCATTGCCCGCTCCACGAAAAAGGCACGCTGATTTGTCTGGAATCAGCGTGCTTTTCTTATTATTTACTACGCTTTTTACCTTACATAGCAAAACAGCAGGCAGTTCCCGCAAAAAGGAGCTGCCTGCTGTTGTTTTTCATTCTGTCAGGCCCAGGGCTGCAAACTCTCTTGCAAGGCCGTCCTCGTACACGGTGGGGGCGATGCGGTCGCACAGCTGCTTCAGCCGCTCCGAGCCGTTGCCCATGCACACACTGATCCCGGCGGCCTGGGTCATCTGCAGGTCGTTATCGCTGTCGCCAAAGCCAATGGTATCTTCCTGCGGGTGGCCCAGATGCCGGCAGATGGCCCGGATGCCGGTGCCCTTGTCGAATTTGCGGTTGATGAGCTCCCCGTTCACCATGCCGTCATCCATGGTGTCCAGGTTGCTCTCGCAGAACACGAACTGGTCCTGATACAGCCGCTTGGCCTCGTCCAGATCGTGCAGGTGCTCAGCAATGTACACGATCTTGTAGATCGGCTGGCCGTCGTACCGGTCCAGCGGGGTCAGGCTCATGCCGTCCTGCATGGCCTTGCGCCAGCGGGCTGCTTCGCTGTTCAGCGGCTTGTCCGGCGCGTCGGCGGTAAACTTCCAGCGTGCGGTCATCTTCGGCCCGGCAAAGGTATCGTCACGGGACTCCAGCGTGTAGTCCACGCCGTGCTGCTCCAGCACGGCGCTCAGGCCGCTGCACTGTTCCGGCTCCATGGGCAGGTCCACCAGCACCTGCCCGTCGCAGAGCACATAGCCGCCCGCGCTGCAGATGGCACCGTCAAAACAGCCGTACTCCAGCAGCGGCGCGGTCATGCGCAGGTTGCGTCCGGTGCACAGAAACAGCTTGTGCCCGTTGGCCCGGGCCGCCCGCAGCGCCTGCAGGGTGCTGTCCGGGATGAGCATATCCCCCGGCGGCAGCAGAGTGCCGTCAATGTCCAAAAAGATCAGCTTACGGTTCATGCGTCCTCCTTTATCCGGATCGAACCACGGTCCACCACGCTGTACCCCAGGGTGGTCTGGCGGACGGGACCGCCGTTTTCCGGGTGCTCCAGCATCTGCAGCAGCATCCGGGCGGCTTCCACACCCACCTGTTTCTGGTAAAAGCGCACAGTGGTCAGACCCGGCTCCACAACGCCGCCCACCCAGCTGTCGCCAATGCCGGCCAGACTGACCTGGGTGCCGATGGCGCGGCCTGCCGCCCTGAGTGCCCGCATGGCCCCCAGCGCCACCGTGTCGGTCACGCACACCACGCCGTCCAGATCCGGGCAGCAGGCCAGCAGCTCGTTCATGCAGCGCTCGCCCTCTTCCATGGTAAAGGCAGAGCAGTACAGCCGGGGCAGCTTGTCGCCGTCCAGCCCGGCAGCGTTCAGGGCGTCCTGCACACCCTGACGGCGCGCAAGCCCGACGGCCTGATCCCGCTCAGTGCCGCCGATGTACACCAGCCTGCGGTGCCCGCAGGCCAGCATCCGCTGGGCCAGCTCCCGGGCCGCACTGCGATCGTCGTTGTACACGCAGGGCACCTCCGGGAAGCGCTGCCCGGTGACCACCAGCGGCACCCGGCAGGCCTTGAAGGCCCGGGCCAGCTGAGGGCTGTAGTAGCACCCCAGCAGGATGATGCCCGCCACATGGTTGCGCTGCATGGCGGTCAGGTAGCCAAGCTCCCGCTGCTCGTCCAGCTCGGTGTTGCCCAGCAGAATCAGGTAGTTCTGTTGATCCAGTTCGCTGGCGATGCCGGCGGTGATCTGCCCCACCGACTGGGAGCTGATGCTGGGGGCAATGACCCCGATCTGGTTCACCCGGCCGGTGCGCAGAGTCTGCGCGGCGGCGTCCGGGCGGTAGCCTGTTTTTTCCACCACTTCCCGGATGGCTTCCCGCTTCTGTTCACTGAGCGGCCCGCCGTTGAGATATCGGCTGACTGCCGCGCTGGACACGCCAGCCATTTTTGCGATGTCACTGATGGTCATGGGGCAAGTTCCTCTCACACGCTCTGCATCCCGCAGATTGTAAACGTTTTCACTTTCTATTATAAACCGGCCTGCACCGTCCCGCAAGGGGTGCAATGGCCTGTTTTGTTGCAGCGGCATCCCCAGTTTTTGGCAGTCCTGCACAAATCCGCTTGCATCTGGCAAGCAGGATCCAACTCTTTTTTGCTATTCCGGCGGGCAGCCCTTACAGGACACCCATGTGCAGTGCCCGCAGCAGCAGGCCCAGCACCAGCACCACCAGCAGCAGGGTCAGGATGGTCCTGTTCCCGGTGCGCTTCTTTTTGGAGCTGCGGCGTGCCGGAGCGCTGCGCTTGCGGGCAGCCGTGCGGCTGTTGTTCGACGCTTTCCCGCCCGACGCTCTGCTGCCGGTACGGGCCGCAGGCTTCGCCGCTTTGCTCTGCCCGCGGGTGTTGTCGGCCGGGCGGGCCGCTTTCCGGGCACCGCACTGCTCCAGAAAGCTCTCGGCCTCCCGGTAATACTGGGCCAGCTCGTTTTCCCGGAAGGCAGTGTCCGCATACCCTTCTTCCAGGCTCTCGATGGCCTCATTGAACAGCAGTGCGGCCTGCGCTGCATCCTGTGCGTCGGCGGCATGGGCCGCCTCGTTGCGGGCGGTGCGCACCGCGTTGCAGGCCCGGCGGGCCGCTCCGGGGTGCCGGGTATTGCCCAGCAGATCCAGCGGTTTGGCGGCGTCCTTCTCCGGGTCCAGCAGCACCCGCATGCACAGGGTGGTGTCCAGCTGCTGCCAGCTGGTCTTGCCGCTCAGGTCCGGCATCCGGTCGTAATAGTCTGGGCTTTCCTTCTGGCGCTGGGCAATGTGCCGCAGCAGCGCGTCCAGACTGTGGCTGCCCGGCTTCTGCTCCCAGTGCCAGCGCAGCAGGCGGCGGCTGATCTCGTCGCATTCGGTCTTGATCTCAAATGCAGCCTGCAATGCTTCGTCCTGCATAATGGCCTCCTTTTTTCTTCTTGTGCAGAAAAGGCGGAGGTGGCACGCGCCTTCCTCCGCCTTCTTTCTGCATTCTTTTACAGCATGAATTGATAATACACAAAGCCGCACAGGGCCACTGCCGCACAGACGATGGCCGTGATGGGCGGCACCCAGCGGATCAGCGCTTCGGCCACGCTGTCGCGGTCATCTTCCTCGTCCTCGTCCAGATCGTCGTCCGGCACTTCCTGCACCGGTTCGGCGCGGCGGGAGGGCGCGGGGATCACCCGGGTGCCCTCGTCGGCACTGCTGCCCGGGAACGCTGCCCGGGTGGATGCATCCAGCACACGGGTGTGCTCCTCGGCATCCTCCAGCGGCTCGCGGCGGAGCTCAAAGGGTTCCACCTCCTCGGCCGGGCTGCGGGGTGCGCTCACCACGCGGGTGGGCTCCTCGCCAGCGGGTGCCGCCCCCACGATGCGGGTAGGCTCTTCCGCTGCGGCGGGCTGCGCCGGAACTTCGGCCGCGGGCCGGGCAGGCTGCTCCGGCTGCAGCAGCGTGTTCAGCGCGTTCTGCAGCAGGATGCGGTCACACCGGCACTCGGTGCAGTAGACCGTATCTTCCTCTTTGGGATGGAATGCACCGCAGGCGCAGTACCAGCCGTTCTCAAACACCTGGGGCTGATACTTCAGGCCGGTGCGGTTCATGCGGCTTTCCAGCGCCTTCTGCAGCTCCGGGCTCAGGCGGCGGGGTGCCGACAGGCGCACCCGCTTGATGTCCTTGAGGTGCACCACGCGCTTACCGTTGTACACGTTGACCAGCGAGACGTCCACACTGGTGATGGCCTTGGACGTAATGAACACGGCATCGTCCATGCCGAACAGCTCGCCGGGCTTCACTTCGATGTCCCGGTACTCAAACTGATCCTCACACAGGATCACGCCGTCCACGCCCTTGCACTTGAAGTGCACTTCCAGAGCGGTCAGGGTCACGCGGGAAATGTTCTTGAAGGTCAGGCAGACGGCATTCTCGCCGCTGACATCCCCCCGCAGCAGCTCCACGCAGACAAACTGCACCGGGCTGCCCGGGGTGTAATAGTTCGCACGGGTCCGTGCGACCGGGTTGAAGTTTTCCTCCACGACACTCGCTCCTTTCCGGGATCAGTCGTTTGCTTCCGGGGCATCCTGCTCCGGTGCGGGGGCCTGCTCCGGCTGCTGACCGGTCGGCTGTTCTGCCGTCTCGGCCTGCTCGGCATGCTCTGCGGTCTCTGCCTTCTCGGCGGTCTCCACAGGCTGGGCGGGCTGCACGGTCTGCTCCGGCTGCTTGGCATCCGGGTCCTCCCGCGGGGGCAGGGTGCCGCCGGCCATGATGGTATTGAACTCCTGTTCGTTGAGCTTTTCGCGCTCCATCAGGGCCTTGGCCAGTGCATGCAGCTGGTCGATGTGATCGGTCAGGGTGCGGCGGCAGTTCTCATAGGCCTCGTCGATGATGTCCCGCATCTCGCCGTCGATCTCGGCTGCGGTGGTCTCGCTGTAGCCCTTGCCCTGGCCCAGATCACGGCCCAGGAAAGTCTCCTCCTGCGAGGTGCCATAGACCACGGGGCCCAGACGCTCCGAGAAGCCGTAGCGGGTGATCATCTGGCGGGCGATGTTGGTGGCCTGTTGCAGATCGTTGGAGGCACCGGTGGAGATGTCATCCAGGATCAGCTGCTCGGCCACGCGGCCGCCCAGGCTGGACACGATGTCCTCGAACATCTCACCCTTGGTCACATAGCTGCGATCCTTTTCGGGCAGGTACATGGTGTAGCCGCCGGCCTGACCGCGGGGGATGATGGTGATCTCATGCACGCGGGGGTGGTGCTTGCAGTAGAAGCCCGCCACGGCATGGCCTGCCTCGTGGTAAGCGGTGAGCTTCTTTTCTTCCGGGGTGACCACACGGCTCTTCTTTTCCGGGCCGGCCATCACCTTCATGGAAGCCTCTTCGATGTCCTCCATGGTAATGGCCTTGCGGCTGCGGCGGGCTGCCAGCAGGGCAGCCTCGTTGACCAGGTTCTCCAGGTCGGCACCGGCAAAACCGGCGGTGCGCTGGGCGATGACCTTCAGGGACACATCCGGAGCCAGCGGCTTATTCTTGGTGTGCACCTTCAGGATCTCTTCGCGGCCCTTGACGTCCGGCAGGCCCACAAAGACCTGACGGTCAAAACGGCCGGGACGCAGCAGCGCCTTGTCCAGAATGTCGGCACGGTTGGTGGCAGCCATCACGATGATGCCGTCGTTGGCCTCAAAGCCGTCCATCTCCACCAGCAGCTGGTTCAAAGTCTGCTCGCGCTCGTCGTGGCCGCCGCCCAGACCGGCACCGCGCTGACGGCCCACTGCGTCGATCTCATCAATGAAAATGATGCATGGCATCGTCTTTTTTGCTTTGTCGAACAGGTCACGCACGCGGGATGCGCCCACGCCGACGTACATTTCCACAAAGTCGGAGCCGGAGATGGAATAGAACGGCACCCCTGCCTCACCGGCACAGGCACGGGCCAGCAGGGTCTTGCCGGTACCCGGAGGGCCCACCAGCAGCACGCCGTGGGGGATGCGGGCACCCAGCGTATTGAACTTGTCCGGGCTCTTGAGGAACTCCACCACTTCCTTGAGTTCCTCTTTTTCTTCGTCCTCACCGGCAACGTCGGCAAAGGTAGCGGTCTTTTTGTTCTCGCGCTCATCCTTCACGCGGGCCTTGCCCACGTTCATGATGCCGCCGCCGGCACCGCCGCCGCGCATCATGGAGAACAGCAGGAAACCGGTGCAGCCCAGCATGGCCAGATAGAACAGGATCTCCATCCAGGGGATGCTCTCCTTGAGCGGGGTATAATCATACTCCATCGGGGCATCGGGGTTTGCTTCGTCGTAGGCTGCAATGTAGCTGTCCACATTCTTGACGAACATGGAGGCATAGGGCAGCTTGTAGCGCACGGTCACGGTGCCGTCGCTGTTCTTCTCGGCCCCGGTGGAGCCGGAGGAGGAAGAGGACAGCATCCCGGACAGCAGCCCGCCGGTGGACTGCACCGTGCTCACGGACGACGGGTCGGGCAGGGCCAGTTTGCCCTCCTTGAGGGTCATGGTGAGCACACCGGTGTTCAGGTCCAGCGTGAACTTGGTGACCTGCAGGTTTTCAAAATACTGCACCGCCGTGGAGTAAACCATGGAGGACGAGCCGCCGCTGCTGCTGCCGCCGCCCAGCACGCTCCATACCATGAGCACGGCAGCCAGTGCCAGTGCCAGGATCAGCGGGTTGAAACGAGGTTTCTTCGGTTGCAAAAAAATCAACTCCAGTTCAGGGTGAATTTGATCCGGGACTTACTTCGTGTAGATCTCGGGCTTGAGCACGCCCACATAGGGCAGGTTGCGGTACTTTTCGTCGTAGTCCAGGCCATAGCCCACCACGAACTCGTCCGGCACCTGGAAGCCCTCGTAATCGGGCTGAATGTCGGCCTTGCGGCGGCTAGGCTTGTCGAGGATGGTGCAGATCTTGACCGAGTTGGGGTTGCGCATCTTGAGCATGGGCACCAGCTTGGACAGGGTGACACCGGTGTCGAGGATGTCCTCCACGATCAGCACATCCTTGCCGGACAGATCACCGTCCAGATCCTTGATGATCTTGACCAGACCGCTGGTCACAGTGTTGCTGCCGCCGTAGCTGGACACCACCATGAAGTCGATGCTGCAGGGGATGGTCACTGCCCGCATCAGGTCGGCCATAAAGACCACCGATCCCTTCAGGATGGACACCAGCACGAGGTTTTTGCCCTCGTAGTCCTTGCTGATGCGTGCACCCAGCTCCGCAACCTTGGCTTTCAGCTGTTCTTCCGAGACCAGAACGGTCTTGATGTCATCATTCATGCTCATGATGTTTCTCCTTTTTATCCCTTCAAGTTTCCTGTTCCATCTGCAGGATCTGCGTCGTGGTCTCATCCGGTGCAAGGCCCTCGGCAAAGCCGCTGCCGCACACCCAAAGCACCTCGCTGCCTGCTGCCAGCAGCGGCAGCGTGTCCCGCTGCTGCGCCGGGATGTCCGCTTCGTTCATCCATTTGCGCAGGCGGTTGTGCACCGCTCGCCCGGCGGGGCGGTAAACATCCCCCGGCTGGCGGGTGCGCAGAACAAGACCAGCATACAACGTAGTTATTCTAGCATAATCCGCCCGATTTTTTAAGTCTTTTTTATGAACGACTTGTATTTTTTCTTCAAAATCCGCCGGGAACACCCGTGCAGTCAGGGTTTTGCCCCCCGGCAGAGGCATCCGGGCCGGTTTTCCGGCCTGCAGGGCTGCGGTAAATGCGGCCGCCGCATCGGCGTCCCAGCCGGCGGATTCGGCCTGTGTTTCCTGCCGGAGCACCCCATCTGCCGCGCAGAAGCGGACCTTCCCGGTCAGCTGCACGGCTCCGCTGCCCTGCTGCACCAGCTGCGCCAACAGCCGGATATATTTTTCTTCCGGGTCCCGCACCGGGGCCGCCAGACGGTGCAGGGCCGTTTCCAGAATGGGCGCATCCGCTGCCGCCAGCGGCTCCAGCCGCCAGCACACGGGGTCCGTGTCCGACAGGCGGGCATCCATCAGCAGCGCTTCGGCCTTTTGGGCAAAGTAGGCATCGGCCTGCGCCGCTTTCTCGCAGAAGCGGGCCAGATTTTCCGTCGCCGCCTCGTTCGTGCTCTGCAAAGCAGGCAGTGCCGCCCGGCGCAGCCGGTTGCGGGCGTAGGCGTCCGTCTCGTTCGTCTCATCGGTGACCCATGTCTGCCCGGCCGCCCGGCAGACCGCCTCGGTGTCGGCCCGGTTCAGGCAGAGCAGCGGTCGCAGATAACACCCGCGCCGGGGCCGGATGCCTGCCGCGCCGTGCAGCCCGGTGCCCCGGGCCAGCCGCAGCAGCAGCGTTTCGGCCTGGTCATTTGCAGTATGGGCCGTTGCCACGGCATCTATCCCCTCTTCGCACAGGCGTTCAAAGCAGGCATAGCGCAGGCGGCGGGCCCAGTCCTCCCCGGCATGGGGCGGCGGCGCATCCACCGTGTCGGCCAGTTCTGCCGCGTGGAACACCCGCAGCGGCACCCCCAGTGCCCCGCAGGCCTGCCGCACAAAGGCTTCGTCCCGGTCGGCGGCGGTGCCGCGCAGGCCGTGGTTCACATGGCAGGCTGAGAGGGTGTAGCCGAACTCCGGCTGCAGCGCCCGCAACAGGAGCAGCAGCGCCATGCTGTCGGCCCCGCCGGAAACCGCCGCCGCCAGCCGCAGCGGCTGCCCCGGACACAAAAGCCGGTTCTGCAGGCAGAAATCCCGCACCGCAGCCCGGCAGTCTTTCTCGTTTTTCATCGGTTCAGCGCTTGAAATCCACATCCATGAAGCGGGTGTGGGCACCGTCCCAGCCCAGCGGCACGGTACTGGTCTCACCATGGCGGTTCTTGGCCACGATGCACTCGGCCGTGTCGGCATCCACCTCGGCACCGTCCGGGTTCTGGCTGGCGTAATAGGAATCGCGGTACAGGAACAGGACGCAGTCGGCGTCCTGCTCGATGGAACCGGAATCACGCAGGTCGGACAGCTGGGGCCGGTGGCTGGAGTTGTTGCCCTGCTTTTCCACCGCACGGGACAGCTGGCTCAGGGCAATGATGGGCACGTTCATTTCCTTGGCCATGATCTTGAGGTTCCGGGTGATCGAACTGATCTCCTGCACGCGGTTCTCAGTGCGCTGGCCGGTGGTCATCAGCTGCAGATAGTCGATGACGATCAGACCTACGTTGGGGCGGGTGGGGTCCTGGTTCACCCGGCGGATCTTGGCCTTCATCTCGGTGATGGTGATGCCGGAGGTATCGTCCATATAGATCGGTGCATCGTGGAGTTTTTCAGTAGCCAGCGCCAGATACTCCCAGTCCTCGGCGCGCAGGGCACCGGTGCGGAAAGCCTGGCTGTCGATGCCGGCCTCGGCGGACAAGATGCGGTTGGTGAGCTGCTCCTTGGTCATTTCCAGGCTGAAGATGGCCACCGGCACCTTCTGCTGCATGGCCACGCGGGTGGCGATGTTCAGCGCAAAACTGGTCTTGCCCATGCCGGGGCGGGCGGCCAGGATGATCAGGTCACCGCGGCCAAGGCCGGTGAGCACCGTGTCCAGCAGGCGGAACCCGGTGGGGATGCCCTTGTACTTGTCGGCATCCGGGCCGCTGATCTTCTGCAGGTTGGTCAGGGTCTCCACCATGCTGGAGGAAAGCGGTGTCAGTGCGCTGGAATCGCGGCCGGAGCGGATCTCATAAATGCGCTGCTCCGCGTTTTCCAGCAGCAGGTCGGCATCCGGCTCATCTCCGGCATCCTGCAGGATGTCCTTTGCCACGCCCATCAGCTGGCGCACCAGATACTTTTCCTGCACGATCTGGGCATAGGCCTTCACATTGGAGATGCTGGGCACCGTCTCGGCAAGGCCGGTCAGGTACACCTTTGCTTCGTCGGCACTGGGGAACACGCCGTCCGAGATAACAGCGTCCAGCAACGTCACAAAGTCGATGGTCTGGTCGGCGGTGAACAGGCGCAGCATTTCGGAGTAGATCTGCGCGTTCTGCCGGGTGTAGAACATCTCCGGCCGGATGATCTCCACCAAGTCGGTGAGCGTTTCCGGTTTGAGCAGCACCGCACCCAGCACGCTCTGCTCTGCCTGCATGTTGTAGGGCAGGTTGATGCCCACGCTTTCCAGATTCAGTTCATTGGAATAATGTCGTTCGTTCGGCATGGTAGTTTATCCTTTTGCATCATTTCGCTGAAAAGCCAAAAAGCGCCCCCTGCTGTGAGGGGGCGCAGATGGCAGAAAAATCAGGCCTGTTCCACTTCCACCATGATCTTGAAAGAAGCGACCACACCAACGTGCAGACGGACCTTGCCGTTGAACACACCGGCATCCTTGATGTCCTTGGTCTCCAGCTCGATCTTCTTCTTATCGATGGGGGCGCCTGCCAGCTGAGCCAAAGCATCGGCAACTTCCTTGCCGGTGACTTTGCCGTGCAGACGGCCGGATGCACCGCCCTTGGCCTTGATGGTCACGGTCTTGCCCTCGATCTTTGCGGCCAGATCCTTGGCAGCAGCTACGGTCTCAGCCTCGTGGAAATCGGCAGCAGCTTCCTTGCTGCGGGCAACGTTCACAGCGCTGGCATCTGCCACAGCGGCCAGCTTGCGCGGGAACAGATAGTTGCGGGCGTAGCCGTCGGAGACCTCGTGGATCTCGTCCTTCTTGCCAATGCCCTTGATATCCTGCTTGAGAATCACTTTCATGATGTTATCCCTCACTTCTCACCGGAAAACCGGTGCAGTTGTTGTGTTTATAGTATAGCGCATTTGCCGCTTTTGAGCAAGAGGAAGCGCCTGACCATTTAAAATGGCCGCCGCTCCGCTCTGGCCATATTCAGCGGGAATTTTATTTTTAATTTGTAAATCAGAAAAATCTGCGGATTTTTCTGATTTACTTTTTCACGGGAGGGGTCGTAACGGCAAACGGCATATGCTGCTGTCGGCCTGCGGCCGTCGCGCAGCGACTTTAAATCGGCGTAACACAAAAAATCCTTTAGCGCAGCGACTTGGATTTTTTGTATGGAGCCCAACCGCTTTGGGATTATTAAGGGCGTGCAGCCCTTAATTCGTGCCTCCCGCGCCTCGAAAGTAGCGGAGACCTTGCCGCGCTGAACACGCGGCATTTGCTTTGCAAACCGGTCTGCGGCTTAAAAGCCCCACTGGGGCTTTCATGCCCTGCGGGCACCGCCGTCCTTTCTGGTTCTCTTTTGGCACGCAAAAGAGAACATACCCGGCGGAGAAGAATTTTATAAAAGCCCCTAAGCCTGTCCCACGCGACCGCTCTCTGCACAAGAAGCAACTTTTTCCGTGAAAAAAGCAAATCAGGAAAATCCGTAGATTTTCCTGATTTGCAAATATAAAAATATTTTTCCGCTGATGATGGCGCAGCGCACGCGGAGCCATTTTAAATCTTCAGCCCTTCACAAGTTCCGCAAACGCCTTCCGCACATCGCCAGAGAAATACAGCGTGCCCAGTGCGCACACCGGGCCTTCGCCGCCCAGCTCCACCGCCCGGGCCACGCCCGCTTCAATGGAAGCTGCCGCTTCCGCCCTACAGCCATAGGCCCGGATGTGTTCTGCCAGCGTTTCGGCAGGCATGGCGCGCGGCGTGTGCGCCGCCACCGTGACGAACCGCACCGCCAGCGGTGCCAGCAGGCTCAGCATCTGGTCCACATCCTTGTCTGCCATGATGCTGACCAGAAAAACGAACTTCTGCCCGGGGAAGCGGTCTCTCAGGCTCTGCACCGTGGCACGCATTCCGTGGGCGTTGTGGCTGCCGTCCAGCAGGAAGGCGGGCGCGTGCCGCAGCAGCTCGAACCGGCCCGGCCAGCTGACCGTCTCAAGACCGGTACGGATGGCATTTTCCGGGATGTTCCAGCCATGGGTGCGCATCACCCGCAGAGCCGTGATAGCCAGCGCCGCATTTCGCGGCTGGTAGCTGCCGATCAGGGGCAGGTGCACATCCGTCAGGCCATCAAAGTCGAACTCCACGGCGTCAAGGCTGCCGCCCTCGTATTTCAGCCTGCTGAAATCCACCTCGGTCAGCTCGGCACGCTTTTCAGCACAGACGCGGCGGATAACAATATCTGCCTCCGGCACGCCGCCGTAGCTCACCACCGGACAGCCTTCCTTGATGATCCCCGCCTTGGCGGCGGCAATGTCCGCAAGGGTGGGGCCAAGCTCCTTCACATGATCCATGCCCAGTGCCGTGATGACTGCGCATTCCGGGGCATCAATGACATTGGTGGAATCCAGCGTGCCGCCAAGGCCCACCTCCAGCACCACGATCTCACATTTCTGCTGGGCAAAATAGAGCATCCCCAGCGCCGTGATGATCTCAAACTCGGTGGGTACATCTTCCATGGCATCGGCGGCGGGCTTTATCTGCTCCACCAGTTTCACCAGCTCTTCGTCCGGGATCTGCACGCCGTTGATCTGGATGCGCTCGTTGAAGCGGTTGATGAAGGGCGAGGTGTACAGGCCCACCCGATAGCCCGCGGCCTGCAGGCAGGATGCCATCATGGCGGCGGTGCTGCCCTTGCCGTTGGTGCCTGCAACATGCACGAATCTGAGCTGTTTGTGCGGGTCGCCCAGTGCGGCCAGCAGGGTGCGGGTACGTGTCAGGCCGGGCTTGTGGCCGGCCCACTGGACCGCATGGATGTATTCCAGGGTTTGTTCATAGTTCATGGATTTTGCCTCACGATTTAGATTTGTCTCCGCTTCGCTCTGACAATATCAGCGGAAATAGTATTTTTATAATTTGTAAATCCGAAACGACTGCGGCCGTTTCGGATTTACTTTTTTACGGGTAGGGGTCGTAACGATTAACTGCATATGCTGCTGTTAGCCTGCGGCTGTCGCGCAGCGACTCTAAATCGGCGCAACACAAAAAATCCTTTAGCGTAGCGGCTTGGATTTTTTGTATGGAGCCCAACTGCTTTGGGATTATCAAGGGCGAGCAGCCCTTGATTCGTGCCTCCCGCGCCTCGAAAGTAGCGGGTGCTTTTCTGGTTCTCTTTTGGCACGCAAAAGAGAACTTGGCCTTACCGCAATAGCAATTTACCCCGCGCTGCCAGCGCGCGAAGCCGCTAATCTTATAAATCACCCCCGCCTCTCCAAAAACTTGTCCAGCTCCCGCTGGTTCCGGACCAATACATATTTCTCCGGATACTTTTCCCCGATCCTCTCCATCTGCGCCCACTTTTGCTTCGTGCGCCCATCGTGGAGGATCCAGCGGACAAATTCGGCATCTATCTTCTCTTCGCACCCGGGCGCAGACGACTCCCTCACACGGCCTTTGTTCTGCTGCCAGCGCCGTACCGCCCGCCAGAGGCAGACCAGCGGCGAAAACCAGAGCACGATGATCTTATCCGCTTCTTCCAGCCGCCGGGCATAGCAGGTCTTTGTATAATTGCCGTCGATGACCCAGCCGCCTGCGTTCTCGTCGAGAAACTGCTGGACCATGGCTTCTTCCTCGGCGAAGGGCCGCTCCACCCAGCCGGGCAGGAAATGCACGGTATCCATATGGAGCACCGGCAGGCCGTATCTCTCCCCCAGGTGCTTTGCCAGCGTGGATTTCCCGCTGCCGCTGGTACCAAGTATCGCTATTTTCATCTCTGCCTCCCTTTACCTTATATAAGACGTACCAGACAGTATACGCTGACCGTCTGATAACGTCAAGTTCCGGCTTGACATTTCGTCTGCCTGCTCGTATGCTATAATCATAGAGTCTATGACAGGAGGTCTTGCAGATGGCATCTCCAAAAAAACGTGTCAATCCGCTGTTTGTTGCTTTAGCGGTCGTGCTGGTGGCCGTAGTGGCCGCTGTGGGCGTGGTCTTTTTCCAGCTGCACAGCAAAATCTCGGCTCTGCAAACCGGTGCATCCTTCACCTTCCGGTATGAGATAGCGCCCAACAGCCCGGATAAGCCGCCGCTGCTGAACATCCTCGAGCGGGTGAACGCTTCCAGCGGAAGCGTCAGCGGGCAGTATGCGCCCGGAAAGCTGCAGCTTTCCTTCTACCAGCTCAACGAAGACGACTCCGTCAAGACGTCTCCCTTTACCCGGGTCTATATCGACTCGGAAGAGACGCTTTTCGACATCGGGCAGCTCTACACTGTTCTGCGTCAGGCTGTCACCGATAAACTCTCCCTCGCAAGCGTTCTTCTGCCCGAGTGGAGTCTGGGAGACTACATCTCCCAGACGCAGGCTGCCGCCGTACTGGGCGTCGAGACGAACAAGGTCGAGCTTCAGGAGCTTTCCGGCTTCACCCTCTCGCTCAAGGGGCTGAAAAAAGTCTCTCCTTCCGCCGCGCGAGACGGCTACCGCTACTATCAGTTCCCCGCCGCAGCCGACGGCACGACCCTCGTGCTCGGCTTTTCGACGGACGCTCTCTTCTCGAAGACCACGCCCATCCATGTGCTGCTGACCATCCCGGACCACAACGTCCACATCCAGCTCACCGGCACGGTGACTTCTGCCAAGACGGTGCTCTCTCCCCCGGCTTCCCGGATGAGTGACGAGGACATCGCCACGCTGGCTCAGATACGCCAGAGCATCGAGTCTGTCTGGAAGATGATACAGTCTGCCGCCCAGACCACAAACTGAATGATACCAAAAAAGCAGACGCTTCGTGCAGCGTCTGCTTTTTTGGTTTGCGCTTTTCGTTGTCATGACCACAAAGAGAGAGAGGAAGTTTTTCTCAGTAATGCACGACATTGCCCGCATTGCGGATGCGTGCCAGCACCGGCTCTGCCTCCGGGCTGCGGAAATAGTCGAGGCTGGTCCTGGGCAGCAGCGTCTCGAGGGTATCCCAATCGCCGCTCTGCAGGCACTGGCGGACGGTGGAAGCACTGATGGCCTTGCCGTTTGCTTCTTTGCGGGGTACAACGACACACTCGATACCCGCTTTGGGCAGCTGCTCGCACATGATCTGGTTGTAAAGCCCCGTCACCTGACTGGCAGGCTCCTCGCCCACATAGCGGGCAGTGATGTTCAGTGCCGCCGCGATTTTCGTAAAGACGGCAAGGTCCAGCCGGGCGTGGCCGTCGATGACAGCTGCCTCATCCTTCAGGAAGTAACTGGGGAAGGTGGCATTCGAGATGATGTAGGGGCCGCTGTCGTGGAGCACGACGTTGGGCAGATGGGCCACGCCCGCCTCCACCAGCTTCCTGCGCACGGCGAAAGGCACGAGGCTGGCGTCCTCACTGACCACGAACAGGTGGAGCGTGTCGCAGGCGGCAGCGGCTTTTTCCACAAGATACTGATGACCGAGGGTAAAAGGGTTCGCGTTCATGACGAGGGCCGCACTTTTGCCCTCGGTCCTGGTCTTTTCCAGATCGCGCAGATAGGCCCCGAAACCGTCGCGGCGGTTCTCCATGAAGACAAGGGTATCCTCCACCCGGGCGATCTCGTAGAAGCCGAGGTCGCCGAAAAACCTGGAGCTTTTTACCTTGGTGTAGAGAAACAGGTGCATATTCCCCCGCGCACACTGCACCTCGATGAGGTGGGTGATGATCTGGTTCAGCAGACCCTCGCCCTGATGGGCACTGCTGACGGCGAAGCACCGCAGGGTGTTGCCGAAGCAGCTGCCGGTGCCGATGACGTTGTATTCCTCGTCGAACATGGCGCAGATGTAGTCCAGATTGCCGTCGCGGCGGATGCCCTCCTGACTCAGCAGTGTGTCGATTTGGGCCAGAACGGTTTTATCGGTCGGATAGACCTGCGAAATGGTATATTCACTCATCGATATTCCCCTCAGTAGTAACAAAATGGAGCAGCCAGGTCAGCGCCAGCAGGTCGGCACTGCCGCCGGGCGAGAGATTTTCCGCAATGAACCGGTCATCCAGCGCCGCGAGGGCATCTTTATCCGGGTAAGGCGTCTGGGCGAGAAGGGCTTTCAGCTCTTCGGTGAGGGCCAGCTGACGCTCCCGGCTCGAGCGGGCAATGATGTTGGTATCGGTGCTGTTGGCCAGGATGGCCAGCAGTGCGCCGCCGCCGACGCGGTCGAAGTCGTAACCCTTGGCAAGGCCCTCTTCCAGCACCGGCAGACCGACATTCAGCACCGTGGGAAGTCCGGCTTCCACCTGCCCGCGCACACCGGTGATGCCGTACCGGATATAAAGCTTCTGGCCCACGGTGGCGGCATTCTCGGCAGTGACGCCTGCAAAGTCCTTCTCGGTCAGGCCCGCCGTCATGGCGGACACTTCCGCCAGCACCCGGGCAGCGTCGGCCCAAAGGGAGCGGTCGAGGCGTCCCAGCGCCGCGCAGACGATGCCCACCGAAAAGACCGCGCCCTTGTGGGTGTTGACGCCGCCGGTGGCGTCCAGCATCTCGCCCTCGGCCTCACAGCCCAGAGGCCGCAGGGCCGCGAAGGTCTCGGGCGCGGGCTGTTCCGCCGTCTCGCGGCCCGTCCGGGCGCAGGCTTCAAAATAGGGGTAGAGCGCCGCGGCGCTGTCCATGAAAGTGAACACATCCATGTCCCTGTGGCTTCCGCTGTTGCGCCGGTCCACAAGGCCGGGCTTCGGGGTGGTGGTCACTTCGTAGAGCAGGGCGCGGACGGCCAGACGGGCCGCGTCGGCGATGTCCTGCGCGTCCCGGGCCTCGGTCAGGATCTCCGTCGTCTTTTCCTGCAGTTCGGCCACGGTATGGATGCGGCGGCTGCTGCACACCTTAGCAGGCCCACCGCAGATAAGACAGCGGCGGCCTTCGAGGTCCAGCTCCTCTCTGTCCACTTTGAGGCCGTCCGGACGGATGACGTCCATGTCGAACAGCCGCCCCAGCGGGGTGGCGTCCTCGATGTCGGTGGTAAATTTCTTGATAGTCAGCGGGTCGGCGTCCAGCACATAGAACGCCTCGCAGCCGGTCACTTCCCGGACGGCGTCCTGATACAGCGGCGTCAGCTTTGCCCGCAGAAACTGCTGGCGCAGCAGCTGACGCCCCCGCGCAAAGCCCCGCCGGATGAGGGGCGAATCCTTTACCGGGCCGCAGATATTCATGGTAAAGCAGATGAGAGGCTTATGGTACCGGGCCAGCAGCTCCTGCTGGCGCTGCACCCGGCGTTCCCGTGCATCCAGCATCTGGACCAGCGAAACAGTCGTTTCCATGTTTTTCTCCTCTCAGCGGTGCTTTTTGAGCATGTCCATAAAGAGCTTCACCTGCGGCAGCGCAGCGGCGTCTCTCTGGCAGAAAATATAGGTGCGCCGGACGAAGGGCTCGCCGTTCTCGAAGGTACAGGGCTTGACATATCCCTTGAAGTTATCCAGCGCCACTTCCGGCATCAGCGCCCAGCCAAGGCCCCGCTCCACCATCTCACGGCAGACCATGATGTTATCCACCACAAAATTGCCCACATCGTTGGTCACGCCGTTCTCGTAGCGCCAGCGGGCCATCTGGGCGCTGATGGTGGCGTCGCTGCTGTGGTCGATATAAAGGTAATCGGAGATGGGTCTGTCCTTGTTCTCCTCGCTGCAGATCAGGCAGATATTCTCCTGCGAGAGCAGGAACTGGGTGCCGTCCCACGGATACTCACCCCGCAGCACTGCCACGTCCAGCGAAGAATCCAGCATCTGCTGGTAGATGTTCCGGCTGTGGCCGGTGGCGATGTCGAGGCGTACCTTCGGGTAGGCTTTGTGGTACTCGGTCAGCACCTCGGGCAGACGGTAGTAGGAGAAGTTCACCGAGATGCCGGCCCGCAGGGTGCCGCAGGCTTCGCCCTGGATGGAAGCCAGCTGGCGGCGCATCTTTTCCATCTCGCGGGCGGCGGCAGCGCTGTGGAGCAGCACCTGTTCACCGGCCGGCGTGAAGCGGATGCCCTGCCGTGAGCGCAGGACGATCTCCACCCCCAGCTCCTGTTCCAGCGCCTTGATGCGCTTGGAAAGTGCCGACTGGGTCATGTACAGTTTGTCCGCTGCGTGGGTGATGTTGCGCGTCTCGTCCAGTGCGTGCAGCAGCTCGTAATCTTTTTCGTCCATCGTAGCTCTCCCCCTATTGCCCTTTATTTTATCATTCCTGTTTGCGCTTCATCCAGGCGCATTTTGCTCAGATTCCATATCTGTTATTCATAATACAACAGATTTCAGCAAATGAAAAGGGGGATATTCGCCTTGATTTTCCCAAAAGTCCATTCCAAGATGGAATAACTCGGCACTTTTCTTGCAGTTTTCTTAACCCTGCCTTAATTCCATCTTAATGCGGTGTTGTTGTACACAACATCTTCATTTTTTCTTTGCTGATGGGCGGTCTTCCTCCCGCAGTACTGAAAACGCAGCTCTCTTTTCATTTTTGCCTGAAAAATCAGTAAAAGTCCAGTTTATTGGACAGCATTTGCATTATCATAAAAACAAGAAAATACTCGTTTCTTTCTTCTTTGGCACATTGCAGATTTTTCCGTCTGCTTTTTGTGCAAAGTCCCGGAATTTTTCGTCGAAAAGCGCGTTTTGTTGACAGCCGCTTTTTGAAAAGCGTATCCTTATTGCAAACCAGAGTCAGGAGGTCATTTTATGGAGCACTCCACACGTCTTGCCCACATCAGCGAGGACGGCACCCGCACCCAGACCGTCTACGACCATCTCGCCGGCACCGCCAGGCTGGCCGGTTCCTTCGCAGCCCCCTTCGGGGCGCAGAGTGAGGCCGAATTTGCCGCGTGGCTCCACGACGTCGGCAAATACAGCGACGCCTTCCAGCTGCGGCTCAAAGGCGGCCCCAAGGTGGACCACTCCACCGCCGGGGCGCAGGAAGCCTGGGTTCGTCAACATCCCCACGCCGCCTTTGCCGTGGCCGGACACCACAGCGGCCTGCCCGACGGCGGGAGCCCCGCCGATGACCCGGGCGACGCCACCTTATATGGCCGGAGCAAGAAGCCAGTAGCCCCCTACGACGGCTGGCAGGAAGTAACGCTCCCCGCCTCGACGCCGCCCGCGTGGGCCTGCGCCGACCCGCTGAGCCTCGCATTCTTTACCCGGATGCTCTACTCCTGCCTTGTGGACGCCGACTTCATCGACACCGAGACCTTTATGGACGGCAAGGCCGCACCCCGGGGCAGCGGCACGGACATCGCCGCGCTGCGGGACATCGTCTCGGCACAGGCGCAGCGCTATCTCAGGGCCGAATCGCCCTCGCCCGTCAGCGTCCAGCGCAACACCGTCCTCCGCGCCTGCCTCGAGAAAGGCGCTCACGGCCCGCAGGGGCTCTACACCCTCACCGTACCCACCGGCGGCGGCAAGACCTTCGCCTCCCTCGCCTTTGCGCTGGAGCACGCCGCCGCCCAGAAGATGAAGCGGGTCATCTACGTCATCCCTTATATGTCCATCATCGATCAGACCGCCGCCGTCTTCTCGGACCTGCTGGGCGCAGAAGATGTTCTGGCCGACTTCTCCAACGCCGAGTACAAGACTGTTGAGCAGGACGACCTGACCCCCGCCCAGTACCGCCAGATGCTGGCCAGCGAAAACTGGGACGCCCCCGTCGTGGTGACGACGGCAGTGCAGTTCTTCGAGTCGCTCTACGCCAACCGCAGCAGCCGCTGCCGCAAGCTCCACAACATCGCCGACAGCGTCATCATCTTCGACGAGGCGCAGACCCTCCCGGGCGACTATCTTGCCCCCTGCGTCAGCGCCATCGCCCAGCTCATCCAGCATTACCACTCCACGGCTGTCCTCTGCACGGCCACCCAGCCTGCCCTTGAGCCGCTGTTCCGGCGCTTTGCGCCGGAACTCCACCCGCAGGAGATCACGCCCGACGCGGCCCGCCTCTACGAAGTGCTCCGGCGCACCACCCTGCAAGACCTCGGCACCCTGCCGCAGGAGGAGTTCGCCGCCCGGCTGGCCCGGCACCCGCAGGTGCTCTGCGTGGTCAACCGCCGCAAGACGGCCCAGCAGCTCTATGAGTCCCTGCCCGCCGAGGGCAGCTACTGCCTGACCACCCTGCTCTGCGCCGCCGACCGCCGCCGTCAGCTGAACGCCATCCGCCAGCGGCTGAAAGAGGGTCTGCCCTGCCGGGTGGTGTCCACCTCTCTCATCGAGGCGGGCGTGGACGTGGATTTTCCCGTCGCTTACCGGGAGCAGTGCGGTCTTGACTCGCTCTTACAGACTGCCGGGCGCTGCAACCGCGAGGGGCGGCGGGGCGCAGAGGAAAGCATCGTCTACCGGTTCCGGCTGGACGAGTGTTCCACGCCCCAGATGCTCAGGCAGAACGTCAGTGCGCTGGACTACACCGCCCGGCATCAGGATACACTGGACACACCCCGGGCCATTCAGCTCTACTTCAACGAGCTCTCCGAACTGCGCGGCCCCGCCGCTGTGGACAAGCACGGCATTCTGGATGCCTTTCTCCGGGGCATCCGGGGCTGCCAGTTCCCCTTTGCACAGGTGGCGGAGGAATTCCGCCTCATCGAGAACGCTGCCCGCACGGTCTATCTGCCCGTCGGCGAGGGCGCAGCCCTCTGTGAACAGCTGCGCAGCGGTCATGTTACCCGGACGCTGCTGCGGAAGCTGGGCGTTTACAGCGTCTCCTGTTATAAGGACCAGTTCGACAAGCTCGACGCCGCCGGGGCGCTGGAACTGCGGCCCGATGGCTCGGCCATCCTCACCGACACCGGCTGCTACAGTGAAAAGACCGGCCTTGCCATGGATGTGGAGACGGGCATCGGCCTTTACTTCTAAAAAGAGAGAAGCGGCAAAGCATACACCGCTTTGCCGCTTCCCCTTGACATCTCCGACATCAATTAAATATTTCAATCCTCATCAGAGGCATCCAAACCTCCAACGACACCAACAGTATACGGAAAAACAAACTTATTTTCAACATTTTCCAGATAATTCCTCACAACTCCTTGACAACGCTTTCGAAAGAGAATATACTAAGCTCAGAAAGGATATATAGACATATCCGATTATCAAATAAATGAAGTTTAATAGTGAAGAGGTGGTTGCAATGGCTAACATTCATCTTAGTCTGAAAATTCAACTTCACCCGGAAAGGAGGCGATGCTGATGTCCATGCTCATTGAAGTATGGGGCGACTATGCCTGTTTCACTCGTCCGGAAATGAAGACCGAGCGCGTGAGTTACGACATGATCACTCCATCCGCTGCGCGGGGCCTTGTGGAGGCCATCTACTGGCACCCCGGGCTGCGTTATACGGTTGACCGCATCTATCTGCTCAAGCCCTTCGGCCTTGACCCCGAGGATGAAGCATCCACCGAGGAATACACCCAGCGGCCCATCCGGTTCACCAACATCCGGCGCAACGAGGTCAAGTCCACCCTGCTGTCCTCCGCCGCCCTCAGTGCGGCCAAAGGCGGCACGCCGCCGGTGCTCTACACCTCGGAGGACATCCAGCAGCGGGCCGCGATGGTCCTGCAGGACGTCCACTACGTCATCGAGTGCCACTTTGATTTGACGGACAAGGCCGCCCCCAGCGACAACCCCGGCAAGTTTCAGGACATCCTGCGCCGACGCCTGCGCAAGGGACAGTGCTATCACCAGCCCTGTTTCGGGTGCCGGGAGTTCCCAGCCAACTTCCGGGAATGGCCGGGCGGAAGCATCCCGGCCCTGCCTGTCACGCAGGACCTCGGCTTCATGCTCCACAGCCTCGATTACTCTGATTCGGCCAACATCCGCAGCCAGTTCTTCCGCGCAAAGCTGGTGGACGGCGTGATGGAATGCCGGGACGTGGAGGTGTTTACATGATACTCCAAGCACTCACCGCCTATTATGAACAGCTCTTGAAGCAGGGCAAGGTGGAGGCCCCCGGCTGGGACAGCCGCTTCAAAGTCAGCTATGAACTGCGCCTTGGCCCCGACGGCCAGCTCCTCGCCCTCAACGACCTGCGGCAGGAAGTCCCCAAGGGCAAAAAGACCGTCATCGCCCCCCGTGAGCTCTCTGTCCCCCACCGGGTCAAGCGCGCCTCCGGCGTCGCCGCGAACTTTTTGTGCGACAACACGTCCTATCTGCTGGGCGCAGACGAGAAGGGCAAGCCCGAGCGCTCCCGCCAGTGCTTCGAATCCTGTGCCGCCCTCCACCACAAGGTGCTCGACGGCGTGGACTCCCCTGCCGCCAAAGCCATCCTCGCCTTTTTTGACCACTGGGACCCCGCCGCAGCTCCCGCCCACCCGCTGCTGGCAGAGCAGTGGGCCGACCTGAACAACAACGCGAACCTTGTGTTCGGCTACGAATCCCCCGACGGCGCCCACTGGCTGGCCACCACAGATGACGCCATCCGGGACGCCTGGCAGTCCGCCTTTGACACCTCTGATGCCGACGCCGAGACGGCCCGCTGCCTCATCACCGGCAAAGAGGCCGGCATCGCCCGCATCCACCCCGCCATCAAAGGTGTGATGGGCGCACAGGCCGCCGGTGCGGCGCTGGTCTCCTTCAATGCGCCCGCTTTCTGCTCCTATGGCCATGAGCAGGGTGCCAACGCCCCCGTCAGCGAGTACGCGGCTTTCGCCTACACCACGGCCCTCAATCTGCTGCTGGCTGACCGGAACTGCTGCCAGCGCATCGGCGACACCACCATCGTCTGCTGGGCCGAAAACGCCGCTCCCGCCTACTCAAACGCCATGCTGATGTTTTTCTGCGGCGGTGCCGAGGCGCGCGGCGTCTCGGAAAGCGACCTTGCTGCCGCACTGAAAGCCCTTTCTCAGGGACGCCCCGTCTCCTTCCTCGATGACAAGCTGGACCCGAACCAGAACTTCTATGTGCTGGGCATCTCGCCCAACGCGGCCCGGCTCTCCGTCCGGTTCTTCCTGCACAGCAGCTTCGGACAGTTTGCCAAAAATCTGCAGGACCACGCCGACCGGCTCGAAATCACCCGCCCCGCCTTCGACAAGCGGGAAAACCTGTCGGTCTGGGCGCTGGCGCAGGAGACGGCCAACCAGAAATCCCGGGACAAAAATCCATCGCCCCAGCTGGTGGGCGACCTGCTCCGGGCCATCCTCACCGGCGGACCCTATCCCGCCACCCTGCTCAACGGCGTGACCCTCCGCATCCGGGCCGAACGGGAAGTCACCCGGGGCCGCGCCGCCATCCTGAAAGCCTACTATCTCCGCAACTACCCCACCGAGCTCAACAAGGAGGTATTTACCGTGAGCCTGAACGAAAGCAGCAATGTCCCCTATGTTCTGGGGCGTCTCTTCTCTGTGCTGGAGACGATCCAGAGCGTCGCCAATCCCGGCATCAACGCCACCATCAAAGACCGGTACTTCAACTCGGCCTGTGCCACCCCGGCAACGGCCTTCCCTACGCTGGTCAAGCTGGCTCAGAAGCATCTGCAGAAGATGAGCACCCCCAACGAGGTGCATTTCAGCAAACAGCTCACCGAGCTGATGGCCCAGCTGCCCGAGACAGGCTTCCCGGCGCGGCTCAGCCTGCCGGAGCAGGGTGCCTTTGAGATCGGCTACTACCACCAGACCCAGAAACGCTACGCCAAAAAGAATGAGGAGGAATAAACCATGTCTGAGCCCATCAAGAACCGCTATGATTTCGTCATCCTGTTCGACGTCGAGAACGGCAACCCCAACGGCGACCCCGATGCAGGCAATATGCCCCGCATCGACCCCGAGACGGGTTACGGTCTGGTGACCGATGTCTGCCTCAAGCGGAAGATCCGCAACTATGTCGAGACCCTGAAAGAGGACGAAAAAGGCTACCGCATCTACATCAAGGACGGCGTTCCCCTCAACCGCAGCGACGCCGAGGCCATCAGCACGCTGGGCATCGACCCCGACCTGAAAGCCGCCAAAAAGGCCGACCCCGACATCGATGCCAAGCTGCGGGACTATATGTGCGAAAACTACTTCGACATCCGCACCTTCGGTGCTGTCATGACCACCTTCGTCAAGGGTGCGCTGAACTGCGGTCAGGTGCGCGGCCCCGTCCAGCTGAGCTTTGCCCGGTCGGTGGACCCCATCGTCCCGCAGGAAGTCACCATCACCCGCGTGGCCATCACCACCGAGGCCGATGCCGAGAAGAAGGGTACTGAGATGGGCCGCAAGCACATCGTGCCTTACGCCCTCTACCGCGCCGAGGGCTATGTCTCGGCCAACCTCGCCCGGAAGACCACCGGCTTCTCCGAGGATGATCTGAAACTTCTGTGGACTGCCATCCTGAATATGTTCGAGAACGACCACAGCGCTGCCCGGGGCAAGATGGCCGTGCGGGAGCTCATCGTGTTCAAGCACGATTCTGAGCTGGGCAATGCCCCGGCCTATAAGCTCTTCGACTCCGTCGCCGTCCAGCGCAAACCCGATGTGGACGCCGCCCGCAGCTACCGCGACTACACCGTCACGGTGGCAGACACTCTGCCGGAAGGAGTCACCTGCGAGAGGCTGTCCTGATGGCCGGCCCGGACGACTGGCTGCCCCTGTCGGGCATCCAGCACTTCTGCTTCTGCCGCCGTCAGTGGGCGCTCATCCATCTGGAACAGCAGTGGGCGGAGAACCGCCGCACCGTCGAAGGCCAACTCGACCACGCCCGCTGTCATGACGCAAACCAGACCGAACGGCGCGGCGGCCTGCTCATCACCCGAGGGATGCAGGTGGTCAGCCGTCGGCTGGGCCTGAGCGGAAACTGCGATGTCGTCGAGTTCCGGGCCGACCCGGAGGGCATCCCCCTGCAAAGCACGGAAGGGCTCTGGAAGCCCATGCCTGTCGAGTACAAGCATGGCCGCGCCAAGGCCAGCGACGCCGACCGGCTGCAGCTCTGCGCACAGGCCATGGCGCTGGAAGAGATGCTGGTGTGCAGCATCCCGGAGGGTGCGCTCTTCTACGAAGAGACGCGGCGGCGGGAGGTCGTGCCGCTGACCGAAGAACTCCGCCAGGCCACCCAGAAGATGGCCGACGAGATGCACGCCTATTTTGCCCGGGGCTATACCCCCAAGTCGAAGCCCGACACCCACTGCAGCGCCTGCTCCCTCAAAGAGCTCTGCCTCCCCGTGCTGTATCAGCGTGCCGACCCGAAAGCCTATCTCCGCGCCCATCTGGACGAGATGCAGGAGGCCGCGCCATGAGAAAGTTTTTGAACACGCTCTACGTCCTCAACAAGGACGCCTACCTTTCCCTCGAGGGGGAGAACATCGTCCTGCTCTGCAACAAGGCTGAAATCGGCCGGGTCCCGCTCCACACGCTGGAAGGCATCGTCTGCTTCAGCTATCCCGGCGCAAGCCCTGCCCTGATGGGCAAATGCGCCCGCCTCGGGGTCGATTTGAGCTTTTTCAGCCCGCAGGGACGCTTTCTGGCCCGGGCTGTAGGCGAAGAGCGGGGCAACGTCCTGCTGCGGCAGACCCAGTACCGCATCGCAGACAGCGAGGCAGAGAGCTGTCTCTATGCGCGCAATTTCATCCTGGGCAAAGTCTATAACGCCCGCTGGGTGCTGGAACGGGCCACCCGCGACCACCCCCAGCGGGTGCCGGTGGAACAGCTCAAGCACACCAGCGCCCAGCTGGCGGCAGCGCTGCCCCTCATCGAGCAGTGTGACGACCTCGACCAGCTTCGCGGCCTGGAGGGCGAGGCGGCACAGCGGTATTTCGACTGCTTTGATTCCCTCATCCTGCAGCAGCACGATGATTTTTCTTTTGCCGGCCGGAGCCGCCGCCCGCCTCTGGACAACACCAATGCCCTGCTCTCCTTCGCTTATTCGCTTCTGGCCTCCGACTGCACAGCGGCTCTTCAGAGTGTGGGCCTCGACCCCTATGTCGGCTTTCTCCACCGCGCCCGGCCCGGGCGCAGGAGCCTCGCCCTCGACCTCATGGAAGAACTGCGCACTGTTTACGCCGACCGCTTCGTGCTCTCCTGCATCAACCAGAAAATCATGACGCCGAAGCATTTCCAGAAGCAGGAGAACGGAGCTGTCCTTCTCACCGATGAGGGCCGCCGCGCCTTTCTAGGCGGGTGGCAGACCCGCAAGCAGGAGACCATCACCCACCCGTTCCTGAACGAAAAGCTTCCGTGGGGCCTCGTGCCTTATGTGCAGGCTCTGCTTCTGGCCCGCACCCTGCGGGGCGATATGGAGCTTTACCCTCCATTTTTCTGGAAGTGAGGGATGTGTATGCTGGTCCTTATCACCTACGACGTCAATACCGAAACTCCTGCCGGGCGCAAACGTCTGCGCAAAGTCGCCAAGCGCTGTGTGGACCACGGCCAGCGGGTGCAGAACTCCGTGTTCGAGTGTCTGCTGGATGCCGCGCAGTATGCCGTTCTCAAGGCAGAGCTGACGGCTCTCATCGACCCCGCGCTGGACAGCCTGCGCTTCTACCAGCTGGGCAACAACTATAAGAGCAAGGTGGAGCATATCGGCGTTCATCCGCCCTTCGAGCAGGACGGCCTGCTGTTGTTCTGAGTTTTGCGCCCCGGTGCGAAGGGCGAGTTCTCAGCATTTTTCCGGCACCTTCGCACCGGATTTTTGTGTCATTTTGCATGATTTGGATAGTTCTTTGACCCGTTGTAAATCAAGGCTCTTCTAAATTCGTGCAGAATGTTGTATAATTTGTTTGAAAATAGAGATTTTGTCTCTGTTTTTGCTGTCGCCCTCCTCGCGGAGGGCGTGGATAGAAATTGAGCATCCTGCCCACCCCGGTGGCGGCAGTGCTGTCGCCCTCCTCGCGGAGGGCGTGGATAGAAATAATAACAAATATCAAAACCAGAAAGCAGGCCAGAAGTCGCCCTCCTCGCGGAGGGCGTGGATAGAAATTTCAAAGCGGCGCAGGTCACGGGCAAGGGCTTGGTCGCCCTCCTCGCGGAGGGCGTGGATAGAAATTGGCAGAATGGGGTGTACAGCGCAAGGTCAACGACGTCGCCCTCCTCGCGGAGGGCGTGGATAGAAATCCGATTCCAGCTGTAGCCTTTTTTCGGGAGGTACGTCGCCCTCCTCGCGGAGGGCGTGGATAGAAATCGTCTGCACCACCACCCGGGGCAGTACGATGCGTCGCCCTCCTCGCGGAGGGCGTGGATAGAAATAGGCCATTGCTGTTGTAGTAGCAGCCATCGCACCGTCGCCCTCCTCGCGGAGGGCGTGGATAGAAATCTGTTTGACCTGACCGCAAAGGTCACGGACAAGTTGTCGCCCTCCTCGCGGAGGGCGTGGATAGAAATAAGGTCATGGGCTACGAGATTCAGCGCCCCGGCGACGTCGCCCTCCTCGCGGAGGGCGTGGATAGAAATATGGTAAAGGCGCCGGTGGTGCTGGTGGAGCTGCCGTCGCCCTCCTCGCGGAGGGCGTGGATAGAAATACCCTGCGCCGCTGCGGCGTGTGCATACGCGGCGGTCGCCCTCCTCGCGGAGGGCGTGGATAGAAATTTTACTGCTACCAAAACGCCTATGACACGGCGGGTCGCCCTCCTCGCGGAGGGCGTGGATAGAAATCTCTATGAAGGGAAATGAGCCGCTGTACGATTTTGTCGCCCTCCTCGCGGAGGGCGTGGATAGAAATTGCGAAGCTGGGCGAGAGCTGCCGGTGGAGTCCGTCGCCCTCCTCGCGGAGAGCGTGGATAGAAATTTCCGCGCGCGTTAAAACGCAAAATACCGGTACTGTCGCCCTCCTCGCGGAGAGCGTGGATAGAAATCAGCCCTGCTCAGTCATCTGCCGGCCTTTGGGATGTCGCCCTCCTCGCGGAGAGCGTGGATAGAAATAGTCTTGACATCCCCATCGTGCACGTTGATGTGGGTCGCCCTCCTCGCGGAGGGCGTGGATAGAAATATGGGCTACAACACTATCTTCCTGCTTTCCAGCGGTCGCCCTCCTCGCGGAGGGCGTGGATAGAAATTGCATCCACGCAGGCAGCAGTTTGACCATCTCGGTCGCCCTCCTTGCGGAGGGCGTGGATAGAAATAGCCCGGTATTCCCGGCTGATTGCGGAGCCGGTGGCCGTCGCCCTCCTCGCGGAGGGCGTGGATAGAAATTGAACGGTTGGTCGCGCTCCGCAAGGAGAAAGATGTCGCCCTCCTCGCGGAGGGCGTGGATAGAAATTCGCCGGAGACGGGCGCCTCACGCTTGGCCGATGCGTCGCCCTCCTCGCGGAGGGCGTGGATAGAAATTTCCCGCCGCCGCTGTTCTTCCAGCGCTTTGTGCGTCGCCCTCCTCGCGGAGGGCGTGGATAGAAATCTTTTGGGTCATGTTTGCGTCTGCGAGCAAAGCCGTCGCCCTCCTCGCGGAGGGCGTGGATAGAAATTGCTTCTGCAGGCGGTCGTAGGCATCCAGCTTGAGTCGCCCTCCTCGCGGAGGGCGTGGATAGAAATTCCATCTGGCTCATTTTTTCTGCCGCCCAGTAGTTGTCGCCCTCCTCGCGGAGGGCGTGGATAGAAATATAAAAATCGATTTGGGCCTGCAAGTTGACGCTTGGTCGCCCTCCTCGCGGAGGGCGTGGATAGAAATTCCATCCGCTGCTTGCTCTTGTCGGTCGTGTCTGGTCGCCCTCCTCGCGGAGGGCGTGGATAGAAATAAAATCGACGAATCTTTGAGCGGCGGCGACGAGGGTCGCCCTCCTCGCGGAGGGCGTGGATAGAAATTCTTGAGGGCCTGCGCCGTCTCAATGACTGCGCGGCGTCGCCCTCCTCGCGGAGGGCGTGGATAGAAATCTGTGGTTCTGGGGCATGAAGAACGCCGATGAGGTCGCCCTCCTCGCGGAGGGCGTGGATAGAAATAGAAAAGCTTCGTAGTCCTTCTGAATGTAAGGGCGTGGATAGAAATCACAGGGTGTCTACCGTGCCGAGGATGCCCTCGGTCGCCCTCCTCGCGGAGGGCGTGGATAGAAATATGTAGTCCCGGGTATCTCTGGGGGGTTCCGCGGTCGCCCTCCTCGCGGAGGGCGTGGATAGAAATTAATAAGATCATGGACAATCAGACCATGCAGGACGCGTCGCCCTCCTCGCGGAGGGCGTGGATAGAAATGGACAGTAGGTCGCATAGTCCACTTCGCGCATCCAGGTCGCCCTCCTCGCGGAGGGCGTGGATAGAAATCCCCGGCCTTGCCGTCAGCAGCACCAAGCCGCGCGGGTCGCCCTCCTCGCGGAGGGCGTGGATAGAAATTTTTATTTGCCCCAAGCCTGACCTTGTTTAGCGGGTCGCCCTCCTCACGGAGGGCGTGGATAGAAATTGGAATGAATACTGCAAGGCACACAAAGAAAAGTAGTCGCCCTCCTCGCGGAGGGCGTGGATAGAAATCATCAGGTAGACATATCCGTCCCCGATGGCCAAGGTCGCCCTCCTCGCGGAGGGCGTGGATAGAAATTCTCTTGCACGCTCCAGCACGTCGTGAAGCTCGGTCGCCCTCCTCGCGGAGGGCGTGGATAGAAATTACTTCAACGGCAACAACAGCTCGTCCAACTCGAGTCGCCCTCCTCGCGGAGGGCGTGGATAGAAATATGTGCCGCAGGTCGTCCGGCTTCGCGTCGTCGGTCGCCCTCCTCGCGGAGGGCGTGGATAGAAATCTGAGTATCTGGGCGGCTACAGACTGCCTATCAACGGTCGCCCTCCTCGCGGAGGGCGTGGATAGAAATTGTTTTGTGTAGACTTATCTCCATAAAAGCCTCCGTCGCCCTCCTCGCGGAGGGCGTGGATAGAAATTGTTTAGGTGTCCGCATCAGCGTCACCTCCTGCTGGTCGCCCTCCTCGCGGAGGGCGTGGATAGAAATACATCGACGGCCTGTGCGACGACGACGGCAACACGTCGCCCTCCTCGCGGAGGGCGTGGATAGAAATACCCAGATTGGCTTTTAGGAGGTGCAATCATGAGAGGTCGCCCTCCTCGCGGAGGGCGTGGATAGAAATTGCCGACCATCCGCCGTGGCTGCACCGGGGATGCAAGTCGCCCTCCTCGCGGAGGGCGTGGATAGAAATTGCAAGCATCTGGATATGGCCCAGCTGGTCGTTCGTCGCCCTCCTCACGGAGGGCGTGGATAGAAATTACCGCCGATCGCCAGCATCCTTGCCACCGTGCTCGTCGCCCTCCTCACGGAGGGCGTGGATAGAAATTTGCTCAGGGTAGATGTGTCACTGGCCTGATAGACGTCGCCCTCCTCGCGGAGGGCGTGGATAGAAATCACACACCGGTCACGGTCAGGCCGTCCAGACTGCGTCGCCCTCCTCGCGGAGGGCGTGGATAGAAATAGTCCTTGATGTGATCGGCGCGGACGGCTACCGGCGGGTCGCCCTCCTCGCGGAGGGCGTGGATAGAAATATGCTCCATAGGTTAGACCTGCTCTTTCTTCTTGGGTCGCCCTCCTCGCGGAGGGTACAGATAGAAATCAGTTTCCACCTCGAATCGGGCATCGCCACAATTTTTCCAAAAAGGAGTTTTCCATGCATACAGTTTCCCTCACCCATCAGCTCGTCACCATCCAGGACGACTTTGACCTCGACAAGATCATCGAAAGCGGCCAGTGCTTCCGGCCGCAAAAACTGTCCGACGGGCGCTACCGCTTTCTTTCCGGCAGCGCACTTCTTTATCTGACTCCGCTGGGCGATGGTCAATACGACGCCGCATGGTATGGCTCAGATCGGGAGTACTGGGCCGGCTACTTTGATTTGGGCCGGAACTATGCCGCGCTGCGGTGCAGCTTGGCGGGACAGAGCAGCTATCTGGACAAATCGCTCGATTTCGGGCAGGGCATCCGAATCCTGCATCAGGACCCATGGGAAATGCTCATCACCTTTCTCATCTCCCAGCGCAAGAGCATTCCGGCCATCCGCACCGCCGTGGAACACCTTGCCCGGTGCTGCGGCGAACCGCTCAGTGCCGAAGGCGATGAAGTTTTCCTCTTTCCTACCCCGCAGCAGCTCTGCGGCCTCTCTGAGGCGCAGCTGATGGGCTGTGGTCTGGGCTACCGCACCCGTTACATCCAGAACGCTGCCGCTCAGGCTTCCAGCGGCACACTCGACCTCGGTGCTCTGGCGGCGCTGCCCGACGACGCGCTCTTTTCCCGCCTCCTCGAGCTGGACGGCGTCGGCAAAAAGGTAGCAAACTGCGTCTGCCTCTTTGGCTATGGCCGTACCGCGATGGCTCCCATTGATGTCTGGATACAGCGACTCATTGATGAGGAATTCGGCGGCCGCGACCCTTTTCCTTCCTATGATCAGCAGGCTGGCATCGTACAGCAGTACTTGTTCTACTACAAACGCAGCACCAGCCGCAGCGTCGTTCACAAAAAATAAAAAAAGTTGTTGACAACTCTCCTTTCAGCTGGTATAATAACACACGTCGTCAGGGACGACATAGGCTATGGGGGATTAGCTCAGCTGGGAGAGCGCTTGCATGGCATGCAAGAGGTCAGCGGTTCGATCCCGCTATTCTCCACCAAAAAAGCACCGTACTTCATGTGAGGTATGGTGCTTTTCTTTTTGCTTTCTTAGAGGTTGCATCGAAAATCAGCCAAATGCCTGATTTTGCAGGCGCATGGACGGCAACCCCCAATTCTTGCTGTTTCGTTGTTTTTGAAAATGCTTGTTCGATGCCCGACTGTTTTGCAGGCGGACGTATCACTCCCCCTCAATGTAAGGAGTGAGATCGAAGTTGTTTGAGAATCTTCGTGGTCTCCACTTTCACATAAGCATCATCAGGCACCTTGGGGAGATACTTCATCAGGAAATCAACATCCTGTTGGATTCGTCGAACGGCAGCTTCCAGTGCAGAATAGTTGATTCCGTAGAATAGAAATTCTGCTTGCTTTCATAATCTGCTAAAAGTACGCAAGTATGAAGGAAAAGCAAGAAATACGCAATGTACCCTCTTTTGAAAAGAGGGTACAAAGAAAGGAAATTCAAAAAACTGTAGTTTGAGTTATAAATACTGGATAAAGAATTTCTGCGCGGCCTGCACTCGTTCCTTTTCACCAGCCTCATGGGCGAAGCCCGGAAGGATCGTCAGCTCCGTATGGACGCCGTGCTCCTGGAAATTTTTCTGCAGGCTCTTCATACGGGCTACGCGGTTATCGCCATACGGGGAGTCGCCGATAAACTTGTTGTCGAGCTCGCCGACACTGATGAGGACGGGTACCTTCTTTACGGCTTCGAGGTCGACATCATAACCGAAGTAATCCTTGAAATCACGGATACCCCAGAAGTAGTCCTCGTCTGGATTCAGGAAGGTCGGACGGCCAGGTGCACCGATGGAGCAGGCCTTCAGGCAATCAGGGTGAGCGAGCAGGAAGCGGTTTACGAACTGCCCGCCACCAGAGTGTCCGAACATGAAAAACTGATCTGTGTGAACGCCTGGATAGCGCTTCGCCATATCCTCGATCATATCGAGGAGAATCAGATCATAGCGGATGCCGTCGCAGGAGAGGAGCTTATAGCTGTTGAAGTCATCGCGCTGAATGAGTCCACCCGGGAACATAGGTGCAAGCACAGCCATATGATATTTGTCGGCGAGTTCCTTCGCCTGCTTGATGTACTCTTCGATCGCACAGCCGGTTCCATGGATGATGACGAGGAGAGAGTACTCATGCTCCTCTTCGTCGTAGTAGTAGTCTGGGAGATGCACCCAGTAGTGGAAACGCGGGTCGGTCGGACAGTGCCAGAGCATATTTAAGTAAGCATTGCCGAACAGATTTTTCTGCTGCTCAAGCGTGAGATTCGTAGCCAAAGGATTCTGATTTGCCATACTGTACCTCCAGGATTACAGGAATTTACCGAAGACGAAGCTTGCGATGACGAGCATGATGGCACCACCGATTCTGGAAGAAATCTGAGCATAGGACATCAGCTCCATGCGGTGCGCAGCGCCGAGACACTGTACGTCGCCGGCACCACCGCCGTTTGCCATACAGAGTCCGGCAGTCAGCATTCCTTCTACAGGATAGAAGTGGAACAGCTTACCGACGATGAAGGTTCCGATCATCGCACCGATGACAGTCGCCATGATGATGACGATATACGCTGGGTTTGTGAAGACCTTCGCGTAGTCTGTGAGGTTCGTACCGATACCAACGGTAATCATCAGTGGGAAGGACATATACTTTACGAAGAATTGCTGCATGCCCCTTGCGCCGGCCTTCACGTTTTCCGGCAGGATATTCGTCATATTCAGAATCGCCATCAGGATGACCATGAAAGCGAAGGTATGAATACTGAAGCCGAGGTTTGCATGGTTGATGATGGAGATGTGCTTTGCGTAGAGGTTAGCTACATTGAAGCATACGACACCGAGTGCGAGACCGGTTGCGTAGTCGGCTGCGGTCGGCTTCACGTCACTGGACTTCGTGCTGACATTTTCTTCACCGACCATGAGACGACCATTACCCGTCATGGATGGCTTGATCTGGCCGAGCTTGTTCAGCAGTGCAGACATGAAGACGGCGCAGAGATTGCCAATGCTGATGATTGCAAAGGCAGATGCATACCAGGAGGAGGCATCACCGCCGGTTGCAGCAGCCCACATCTTGCTCATCGGTGTGATACCGGCACCATTGCCACCGCCCATGACTGGAATTGCATAGGTGGCGATCGCCTCGATTGCGCCGACGCCAGTGATGGCACCTACGAGACCAGCGAGGCCGAGTGCACCTGCAATACCTGCAAGAATCGTCGGAATGAATCCGGCGAAGGATTTGATGAGCATCTTACGATCAACCGAGAGCACAGAGCCGGTGATCAGGACGAGAATGTAGAGATCGAGGAAACCGGTGGAGCCGTTGAAGGTATTCAGGGCTTCCATCGAGCCTTCACCAATCAGGTGGAAGGTGTTCATCGCGCCGGCTACGAGGCAGGAGAAGAGCATGCCGCCGCCGAACCAGGTCTTCCAGACCGGGATATGGTCACCGACCCAGCCGAGCAGTGTGCCGATGATCATCGCGAAGGCGAGTGCGCCGACCATGTTGGTCAGCATCCAGTCATTGGCTGCCATCACCATCATCAGTATACTGAATATAAGGTACATCCACAGAGGGAACCCAAGGATCTTCGTTTCTTTTAACTTATTCACAGTAAATCCTCCCAAAAAGTGATACCGAATTTTTAAAGCACTTTTATTTGCCGGCAAATTTGATAAATGTATTGTACAAAATTGGGAGTAATTGTGCAAGATTGTGACGATGGCGATTCCTCTATGGGACGATAACCATTTGGAATGGACATAGCGCCATAAAACAGAAAAAGAAGCACTCGCTCTGTACTGCAAATTGAATGACGAATGCTTCTCCTTTTTCTGTTATGAACCTGATTCCAAAATGTTATCGGTTTTTAGCAGATGCGCTGATCATGTAGCGCCAGACGATTTCTGCAGAAGGGGATAGGTTGCGGCCCTTCTTTCGGGCGACGATGACATAACGATACAGAGTATCGCCTTTTATCGTGCCATAGACCGGGTTTTGACCAGTAGATGAATTACGAATCGTCATGTGCGGCAACAGGGCGATGCCACAGCCGCTGCAGGCAACGAGATATCGTGTGTCAACATAATCAATGCGCTGCGGATGAATCGGTGTGATGTGATATTTTCTGAAAAAAGATTTTTCGGCATCATACAGCCCCTGACCTGGCGTCGCCAGAATATATCGGAGCGACGGATTACGGAAACGGCTGATGTCGATTTCAACCGGATGCTCGAGTGAATTATCGGAGATATCTAGGTCCTCCAGAATCGGTGATTCCTGTGGAATGACAAATACGAGCGGATCCTCCTGTACTGGCATATACTCGATATTTTCGGAGTGTACAGGTTCAGTATAGATGGCTAAGTCGATGGATTCGCTTTCCAGCTCTTCTTCGCACTGCTGAGAGTTGCGATTCAGGTAACTGAGATGTATCTCTGGATGTGTCATCATGAAAGGTGCTGCCTGAACAGCAGCGTAGGCGCCACCACGATGCGTTGTGGCGATCAGTACAGGCTCTGCTGGAATCTGATTAAACTGTCGAAGACTATCCATCATCTCGCTTTCGAGCTGCACATAGCGCCGAGCAAAATCGAGAAAAATTTCGCCCTGTGGTGTAACGCTGATCGGGCTGTGCGTGCGGTCAAAAGGCGAAAAGCCCAACTCTTTTTCAAGCTTATTCAGCTGTTTGGTCAGTGCCGGTTGCGAGATAAACAGTCGCTTCGCTGCCTGGGTGATGTTTCTGTATTTTTCTACCTCGAGCACATAACGGAAAATACTTGTATCCATGTGGACCTCCGAAATCGATGTCTTAACGATAGTATATCAGAATCAGAGCGAAAGATAATTGAAATTTCGGGTGATGCGCTGTTTCTGCAAAGCAATAAGGTCTAGCTTATCCATGCCGTTGAAAGAAAACAGCTATCGAAACTATAGATTCCAATTGCAAAAACATTGAAGAAAATGCCAAAAAAGAGACTCCGGATACTGAAATGAACCCCAAAAGTTAGACAAAAATGGGTCTCTCCCAAATTTTGTGTAAAGTCCAGACAGCTATAAAACAAGAGCGATTTTAATATGAGGCGACAGACAGCGAAACCGGCTGTCGCCTTAACAATAACATAACGCCGGCAAGGGGGAATGTCAAGGGCGGCAGTGGCATTCATGCCGGGCATGAGGCTGCCGGTGTCGTCGATGCGGATGGTGACGGGGTAAGTGGTGGTGCCGCCGCTGGTGGTGCCTGCAGAGGAGATGCTGGTGACGACGCCCTCAAAGGTGCGGTCGTCGATGGCGTCGGCGGTGATCTCTGCTTTCTGGCCCACCGCGATGTCGAGGATGTCCAGCTCGTCTACGTCCAGGGTCATTTCGAGGTAGCTCAGGTCGTTGATGACGCACATGATCTCGGTGGTGGAAGAACTGCTGCCCACGGTGTCGCCGACCTTCGACCTTTTTTGTCAAACCATTCATTTTTAACAGACAGGCTCATGCGGTCCAGCAGGATGCCGTACAGGGTTTTGGCATCGGTTGACAGATCTTGAAACCGCTGCTCCTGAAAAAGAGCCTTTGGAATGCGGAAGAACGAAAAGAGTTCTCCGGC
>OGDP01000317.1_pt1 | contig 48808 bp, 30 predicted proteins | sample 1570441 | NCBI WGS metagenome assembly OGDP01 (sample SAMEA2581961, study PRJEB24529) | metagenome | biome: Human gut stool | place: China | collected 2011
ATGGTGTTGAAGTTCATCGGCCCGCCGCGCTGGTTCTTGATGCCTTTCTCGTTCAGCCAGTCCCGGATTTCCCGCATGGTCTGACCATCGTTATAACGCCGAAAAGTTTCAGCTACGAAAGGCGCAGTCAGTGGGTCGATTTCAAAGCGGCGGTCGGCATTGATGGTGTATCCAAAAGGGATTGCACCGCCGGTGAACTTGCCCTTGAGGGCATTCTCCGTCATGCCGCGAATCACTTTCTCCGACAGGTCGGCAGAGTAGTATTCCGCATAGCCCTCCAGCACCGATTCCAGAATGATGCCCTCCGGCCCCTCAGAGATGATTTCCGTTGCCGACATAAGCTTGACGCCGTTCTTCTTCAGCTGGGTCTTGTACCGGGCACTGTCGTAGCGGTTCCGGGCAAAGCGGTCAAGTTTCCAGACCAGAACGATGTCGAACAGCTTCTTGTCGCTGTCTTTTATCATCTGTTGGAACTGCGGGCGGTTGTCTGTCTTGGCAGAGATAGCACGGTCAATGTAGTGCTTGACGATGGTGATGCCATTCTTTTCCGCATAGGCCGTGCACTCCCGGATCTGGCCTTCAATGGATTCTTCACGCTGGTTGTCACTGGAATAGCGGGCGTAGATCACAGCGGTCATGGCAGGCACCTCACTTTACACATCATTGAACGGTGGAGTGTTCTTTTAAAGCAATGTTTCGTATAATGGATATACCACATTTTACAGATGATTGCAAGCTTTTTATACGCTTTTCACGAGATTCAGTAAAAAAAACATGAACTCCTATGAAAGCAAAATATTCACATTCCATGGTTCTATGAAGGTGTCCGGAGCAATTGTGTCATTTTGACACAATTCCTTATTTCTCCATAAACCATAAAAATTCAACTTTTTAATGCAGCAGCTACAACGTTGGATTGCATATCGCAAATATACTATTTGAATATTGCGCTGATTTTTGTCTTGTTACGGTTTCGCAATAAGACCAAAGTGGTGGGTATCACGATGATACCCACCACTTTAGCCAAGTAAATTTTTATTTTTGAATCGTAAAACGGAACGAGGTTCCCTTCTCCACCGCAAAGCAGGCGTCTGCATGGGGCTTTGCGCCCCAGCTGTTGTCGCCGCCCACGCCGCGCTGGAAAGCAGCGCAGCGGACGACCGTTTTATTGTCGTCCCGGGGCAGCTCGTAAAGGTGGCGGGCGTTTTCCAGTTCATGGGGCGTGTAGGGCAGCGCCGAGAAGGTCATGCCGTCCCCTGCAAAGCCGATGCCTATATTCAATCCGCTGCCGGTGAGTGCTGCGCTGTACACGCCGGTACGGCTGCCGCATTCCTGCGGGTAGACCGGGCTGTTCTGGGCAAAATCCTGCCGGACATTGTAGCTCCAAGCGCCCATCTTGCCGCCTGCGGTGCGGTCGGCGGTGGTCTCCCGGGGGCCAAGACCCAGATAGGATACCTTGGTCAGCTCCCGGCGCATCGGGAAGAGCAGCCCGAACTCCGGCAGCTCAGTCTTTTCGCCCTGCCATGTCATGGTGATATCGCAGCGGCCTGCGCCGTCGATGGCAAAATCAATGGGCAGCGTCTGCCCATCTGGTAGGGTGTAGTTTGCGCGGACGATGACGAACTCATCCTTTGCTTCGGCAGTCAGGTTATCGCACCGGGCGTAGAGACCGGCGGTTTTCCAGAAGGCAAATGCAAACGGCTCTGCGCAGCCCTCGTCGTTGTTGGTGGGCGCACGCCAGAAGTTGGGGCGCACGGTATCGTCCAACAGCTGCACACCGTTGTAGCGGATGGACACCAGCCCCTTGCCGCGACCAAAGATGTACTCGAAGCCATCGCCCTTTACGCCGATGTTGCAGTCCATCTCCACCAATTCCGGCGCGGCAACGGTCAGCCGGGCGGCGGCGTAGTTGTGCCATACCTGCCCAAAGGCAGCTTCATAGCCCGTCGGGATGCCGGGCTTTGCAGCCCGCTGCACTGCGGTAACGGTCATGCAGGCAAGCCCTGTCTCCGGCAGAGGGAACGGGAACGCGATGTGCGCAGTCTTGCCGGGTGCGCAGTCTGCCCGCAGCACCGCGCGGCGTTCCGGCTTGCCGTTGACCGAAGATGCAAACACAAGGTCGTAGGCGCTCAGGTCGGTAAAGAGGTTCCGGTTTTCAATCACGACTTCGGTGTCGGTCAGGGTGATTTTCAGCGGTGCGTAGGCCGCCTTGACTGCATCCATCTTGGGAGTATTGCGGCGGTCGGGCAGCACAAGGCCGTCCACGCAGAATTCCCGGTCGGTGGGGCGGTCGCCAAAGTCGCCGCCGTAGGCAAAGCCGGGCTTTCCGTCCGGGCTTATCACTGCAATGCCGTGGTCCATGTACTCCCAGATAAACCCGCCCTGATACAGCGGCTCTTCGTAGGCATACTCGGTATAATCTGCGATGCCGCCGCAGCTGTTGCCCATAGCGTGGCTGTATTCGCACATGATGAAAGGCTTTTCCGGGTGCTCTGCCAAAAACTTTTTAATGTCTGCCACCGGGGTGTACATCTGGCTTTCCATATCGGAGGTGGCGGGGTATTCCCGGTTCCAGAAAATGCCCTCGTAATGCACAAGGCGGCTGGGGTCGGTGCGGCGGAAATACTCGCTCATCTCCCACAGGGTCTTGCCGCCGTGGCTCTCGTTGCCGCAAGACCAAATGAGGATGGCCGGGTGGTTTTTGTCCCGTTCCAGCATGGCTTCGGCGCGGGCAAGCACATTCTCCCGCCACTCCGGGCGGGCACCGGGCAGCGTCCACTCGTCCGAGCCGTCCGCACCCAGCTTCTGCCATGTGCCGTGGGTCTCCAGATTGGTCTCCCCGATGACATACAGACCGTATTCATCGCAGAGCTGCAGAAAATAGGGGTCGTCCGGGTAGTGGCTAGTGCGCACGGCGTTGACGTTGTGGGCCTTCAGGTTCTTTACATCCCACAGCATCTCTTCCCGGCTGACGGTGCGGCCGGTGCGGCAGCTCCACTCGTGGCGGTTGACACCCTTGAACACGATGCGCTGGCCGTTCAAAAGCATCTGGCGGTCTTTCAGTTCAAATTTGCGCAGACCGACTTTCAACCCGGTGCGCTCCACGAGAGCGCCCTCGCGCAGCAGAGCAATCTCGGCCTCGTACAGGTTCGGCTGCTCGGCGCTCCACAGGGCGGGATGCTCCACCGTAAAAGTGAAGGAAACGTCCTGTACGTCCTCCTCCACATCCGGGTCGGACTCGCCTTTGCCAAACACCACGCCGCTGTCGTATTCGGCAGGCTCCCCCACCTCAGCGGACTGCTCCTCGCCGTCAAACACCACCGACACCGTTCCCGCGCCGCTGACCTTGCAATCAAAGGTGACGGTGGCACTGGAAAAGTCCGGGGCAAAATCCTGCTTCACAAAGACATCCTCGAGGTGAATTTCCGGCTTTGTGAACAGCTCCACGGAGCGGAATAAGCCGCTCATGCGCCAGAAATCCTGATCCTCCAGCCAGCTGCCGGAGGAGAAACGGTACACCTGTACCGTCAGGGTATTTTCGCCGGGGTGGACGGCAGCAGTCATGTCAAATTCAGCGGGAGTGAAGGTATCCTCGGTGTAGCCGATGTAAACGCCGTTGCACCAGACGGCGGCGGCACTGTCGGCACCGTTCAGGCGCAAGTAACAGCTTGCCCAGCTTTCCGGCAGGGTGAAACTGCGCTGGTATTCCCCGATGGGGTTATAGTCCTGCGGAATCTGACCGGGGTGCAGCTTTTCGTGGCCATCCCACGGGTACTGGGTGTTGACATAATGGGGCGCGCCGTAGGGCTGGCCGGGCTTTTGCAGGCTCTGCATCTGGATGAAGCCCGGCACGGTCAGGGTGTCCCAGTCCGTAAAGGGTGCAGTCAGGTTTTCCGCATAGCAGAAGTTCCACTCGCCGTCCAAGCTGACGGTCAGGGGCAGTTCCAGGCTGGTCTGGTCGGTAAAATGGGCATGGAAGGGCAGACGGTTCTGCTGGAAAATTTCCGGGTCGGCCAGAAGCGCCGAGGTAATGGGATGATTTAACGGCATAAATGTCACCTCGCAGCATTTTCTGCTTTTATTATAGCACAGGATATAAGAAAAACAGCCGCACAAAACGACTGTTTTTCTGGAAAGAAGCGGCATCAGTCCGCTTCGTCAAAGACCTCGGTGTCCAGTCCTGTGTGCCCCTTGGGGATGTGGTACTTCACGGCGGGCAGATGGACGTTAGTGAAGTACAGGCTGGTGTTGGGGTCGCAGCCGATGACCACTGCTTCTCCCCTGCCGCGCACGGTGCAGCGCAGGGTGTCGCAATGGGCTTCGGCGGTGTCATTTTCCACGCTTTCGGCATAGCCCGGTGCAAAATTGGGCACGGCAAAACCGCAGTCGTAGGCTTCGCAGTCGAAACTGCTGTCAATCTCGTGATGGCGGCAGTGGCCGGTGGCCGTGGGGGTGATGGTAGTGGTCACCTCAATGCCGGGGAAGGGCGACCACTGCGCAGTCACAGCCCCGGCTTCAATTTCCCACGTTTTGCTCACCTTGCGCACAAACACGTTATCGTCGATGACAAAGGCCAGCATACTGTCGGGAGCCGCCTGATTGAGCACCTCCCGGCTGCGGGAGGCGCAGAAGCCAAAGCGGGTATCGTAGGCAAATTTTGCATACTTTTCCGGGAACTGTCCGTGGCCGTGCCCCTCGTTGACACCGGCAGCATAGGCCGTTACCCGCCCCGCCCGGCGCTGCACCAGCATATTGGCGTAGGGCATGGGTTTGAGCCATTCTAATGCGGGCATGGGAGCGGCCTCTGCAGACCAGAAGGGGTGGTCGTCCGGCAGAGCAAGCAGCAAAAAGCTCTTCATGCCCCAGTAGGGACTGCCGGGGGCGTTGTACCGCTCGGCCATGTACATCTGCGGGTAGCAGTAGCCGATGGTCAGGATACCGTCCCGGTCGAACATTTTCTGCCCCAGCCACCAGTTGAAGTTGCGGACGATGAGCCCTTTCATCACCGGCAGGGGCAGCGGCTCCAGCCCTGCCCAGATGCAGGCCGCCCAGAAGCTGTTCTGAGCAAAGCGGTAGGTCAGGCTGCGGCCAAAGGGCAGCGCTGCGCCGTTGGCATCGAACCAGTAGACGAACTGCTGCGCGAACAGCTGGGCGCGCTGGCGGTAGAGTGCAGCACGCCGGGGGTCGGTGTCGGCGGCAAATTTAGAGTAGAGCAGCCCGTAATACTGGATGGCCCACGGGATGTAGTAATCCTTTTGTACGGAGGCGCCATCGGTGGACCAGCCGTCGCCGCTGTAATAGCTGTCAATTTTGCAAAGACCGTCCTCCAGCAGTTCCGGGCTGAAAGGCATCCCCACGCTTTTCAGGGCAAGGTTTACAAGGATGCGGAAAAACTGCCAGTTGCAGTCCGGGATGGTGTGGGCGTTGATCTGCCCCAGCCATGCAGCAAGGTTCTGTTTTTCGGTGTCAGAAAGCGGGGTCCACAACTTTTCCGGTGCGGTGAGGATGCCGCAGGCAATGGCAGCCATCTCCACATAACACTGGTCGTATTCCCCGGTGGTGCCCCAGTATTCGGGGTTTTCCGGGTCGGCGCCGGCGGCAAGACCCTTGCGGTAGATGGTTTCAAATTCCGGCTCAGAGCCGCCGCCCACCCAGAAGGGCACCAGCGCCCACAGCGGGCGGCTGAAGGCTTCCAGCTCAATAGCATTTTGGTTGTAGGTCACGCCCGTCTCGCCCAGATGCAGCCGGGCGCAGCCTGCGGAATAATAAGGCTTGAGCGGGTCGAGAAATTTGTGCATCAGTGCGGTAAAATCCGCTTTGGTCTGCAAGTTCATCACCAGTACATCTCCCAATCTTTGGTCAGGCGGGTCAGCGCCTCCATGTAAAAATAATCGCCCCAGCTCGTGCATTCATCCACGCCCTCCGGGGTGCAGGTGTTGTAGGGGCTTTTTTTGCTGTAAGTGCCGTGCAGCAGCTGGCCGGAGCCGAGGGTACCGGGCTTTACTGCGTAGTTTGCGGCAAGGCTGGCCAGCATCTGCCGCGCCAGCGTGCGCCACTGGGCAGCTTCTGTTTCATCCACATACTTGGCTGCTTCCAGCAATCCACAAGCCACGATGGCAGCGGAGGAGGAATCCCGCGGCTCGCCGCTTTCCGGGGCAAAGAGCATATCCCAGCAGGGGATCATGTCCTCTGGCAGACGGGAAAGGTAGAACGCCAGTGCCTTGCGGAACACATCCAAAAACTTTTCATCGTGGGTGTAGGTGTAGCCAATGGCGCTGCCGTACACGCCCCACGCCTGTCCCCGCGCCCAGAAGCTGTCGTCCTTATAGCCCTGACAGGTGCGGCCGCCCTTGGGGGTGCCGTCCGGGTTCATAAAGAAGGTGTGGTAGGTGCTGCCGTCCGGTCGGAAGGAGTTTGCCAGCGTGGTGGCGGTGTGGGCGGCGGCGATCTCGCGGTAGTGGTCGCTGCCGGTCACCTGCGCTGCCCAGTACAGCAGCGGCACGTTGAGCATGCAGTCAATGATATAGCGGTAGTTGTCGGGGTCATCCATAGTGCCCCATGCCTGCAAGAAGCGGCCGCTGGGCTGGTAGCGGGTCAGCAGCTGGTCGGCGGCGGCAATGGCGGCATTTTTGCCCTTTTCGCTGCCCACCAGCTTCCACGCTGCCACGCAGGTGGGGCTGTACAAAAAGCCCATATCGTGGTGGTCCACCTCCACCTTGCGGGCAATGCGGTCCGCAAAGCTGTCCACCTGAATGAGGGCGGCGGTCTTGAATTTTTCGTCCCCGGTGGCCTCGTAGGCCAGCCAGATCTCACCGGGCCAAAAGCCGCAGGTCCACTGGTTATTGGCGCAGCCGGGGTAGATATCGTTCACACTGGAATGGTTCTGGCACTGGTAGGTGTACAGGGGCAGATTGGTCTCCACCTGTTTGCAGGCATCGGCCAGTGCCTGCCGTGCCTCGGCGTCGGTCATCGCGTGGTTCTGGTAGTTTTTCATCATGATTACTCCTTAAATCCAAACGTAGGGATCTCTGCCCACCGCTGGCGCAGAAAGTGCACACCCAGCTTGGGGCGGCGGTCCCGGGTGAACAGGCCCTTTTTGTTGCCATCCACCCGCATGGGGCCCTGCACGGTGTCGTAGTCTGCAAAGTTCCAGACAAATTCTCCCACAAACCACGGGCGCTTGTCAAACTCTGCATCCAGACGGCGGTAGAACTCCACCTGAAACTCCTCACTGAACATCTCGGCTCCGGCGGTGTGCAGGCCTGCCACAGTGTCTGCGCCGTACTCGCTCATCATTACGGGCTTGTGCTGCTCTGCCCAGAAATCCAGCTCCTGATTCAAGCCGTAGCAGGCAGCGTCCATGTCGCCGGAAAGGTTGTACCAGCCGTAGTAGCGGTTGATGCAGACGATATCCATGGTGCGGGTGGTGATATCCTTCGTATAGTCGTTCTGGCAGCAGACGAGGGTGACCGGGCGGTTCTGCGGGTCCAGCTGATGCGCCAGCTCATACAGCGGGTGCCAGTAATCGTAGGCATCCTGCGGGAAGTGCTCCAGATCCGGCTCGTTGCCAAGGCTCCACAGCACCACGCAGGGGTGGTTTTTGTCCCGATGGATCATCTCGGCAAGCACCTGCCGGTGATGCTCCGCAAGGGGATATTCCTTGTAAGGATTCACCGCCGCCCCGCCGCCGATGCCCACCGCCGGGGTCTCGTCCATGACCAGAATGCCCTCCCGGTCGCACAGGTCGTAGAACTCCTCAGCGTAGGGGTAGTGGCTGGTACGCACCGCGTTGGCGTTTGCCCAGTGGATCAGGTTCACATCCTTCACGTTCAGCACCGGGTCAAAGCCGCGCCCATGGGCGGTAAAGTCCTCGTGCTTGCAAAAGCCCTTGAAATAGAGCGGTTTTCCGTTCAAAAGCACCTGTGTGCCCCGCACCTCAATGCTGCGCACGCCAAAGGTCTGGTCGTAGACATCCGCCCCGCAGGTGATGTGCAGGGTGTACAGGTAGGGCGTGCCGGGTCTGGGCTCCCAGAGATGCACTTCCGGGATGGTGATCGTGCCTTCTGTACCCTCGGCGCTTGCAACGGCGTTGCCGTCCGCATCCAGCACCGTGACATGGACAGGCGCGCTGCCGGTGGTTTTGACCGCATACTGCACCGTGCCGTCCACGGCGGGCACTACGGTCACATCCTCGATATACTCTTTTGGGGTGGTGTAGAGCACCACCGGGCGGTGGATGCCCGCATAGTTGAAGAAATCAAAGTTCGGGCGGTTCTGGGGTGCGGCGGCGCGCTTGGCGGCTTCCACGCTGGGGATGCCCGCGTTGTCCGAGCCAAAGAAGGCCAGTTGTCCGTCCTCGTTGCCCACAGGCAGGGTGCTGTGGTTTACCCGGTTGTCGCAGGCGACGGTCAGCAGCACCGTCTCGCCGGGGCGCAGCAGGGCGGTGACGTCTGCTTCAAAGGGGGTAAAGCCGCCCTTGTGCTGTGCAATGAGCTGGCCGTTCAGCCAGACCTTTGCGGTGTGGGTCACCGAGCCGAACCGCAGCACCACCCGCTGCCCGGCGCAGAAAGTGGGCAGGGTAACTTTGCGCTGATACCATGCCCAGCCGTAGTGGCGGCGCAGGGCGGTGGTCTGGTCGTTCTGGTCGTTGTAGCTGGCGGGCACGGCGATGGGCTGGGCATCCGGCAGGGGCTTTGCGGGATCGAACTGGTCTTCCACGCAGCTGCCCAGCGCAAACGCCCATGTGCCGTCAAGGCTCAGCTTCAAGCGCGCTTCATTCTGTTCAGGATATAACATAACGTTTTCCCTCTATTTCTGCAAAAAATGCGGGGCGCGGGTACTGCCCACGCCCCGCTTACGGGTGATTTATTTAGCCCTTGATGCCGGTGGATGCCACGCCCTGCACAAAATACTTCTGCAGGGAGAGGAACACGATCAGCACCGGGATCAGTGCCACCACAGAGGCCGCCATGATCAGGCCGTACTCTGCAGAATACTGGGTGATGAACATACGCAGACCGATCTGGATTGTCTTGAGTTCGGTCTTGGTCAGGTAGATCAGGGGGCCAAGGAAGTCGTTCCAGGTGTTCACGAAGGTGAAGATGGTCAGGGTGGACAGCGCGGGCAGGCTGAGGGGCAGCATGATGTGCCACCAGATGCCGTACTCGCTCAGGCCATCAATGCGGGCAGCCTCACACAGCTCGGTAGGCACGCCCTCGTAGAACTGCTTCATCAGGAACACGCCGAAGGCGCTGAAGGCCTGCAGGCACATAATGGCCAGATGGGTGTTGTTCAAATGCCACGAGCTCATCATCATGAACTGGGGCACCATGTAGGCCTGCCAAGGCACTGCGATGGTGGCAATGTAGCCGAGGAAGAGCACGTTTTTGCCCTTGAACTGCATCTTTGCAAAGGCGTAGGCTGCAAAGGAGGAGGTAAACAGCTGCAACAGGGTGACCACCACGGTGATCTTGACCGTGTTTTTCACAAAGGTCAGCAGCGGGATCTGGGTCCAGATGTCCACATAGTTCTGCCAGCGGGGATTTTTGGGGATCCACTGGATGGGGAAGCCGAACACGTCCTTATTCAGCTTAAAGGAGGAGGACAGCATCCACAAAAAAGGCAGTAGCATACAAGCTGTGATGACGATGAGGAAGAAATAGATCAGGAACTTGGAGATGAAATTGCGGCGCTTCTGGGAAGCGTGGTCTTTAATAACAGCGGTTGCCATGGTTTCTTCCTCCTTTCTCAGTTATCGCCCTTGGAGCCGCGGAACTGGATGATGGTAACGATCAGCACCAGTACGAACAGCACCATGGCAATGGCACTTGCGTAGCCGTATTTCGGGGTATTGACGAAGGCCACATTATAGATGTAGTACACCAGCGTCATGGTAGCAGTGCCGGGGCCGCCCTGCGTGATCATGTACATCTGGTCGTAGACCTTGAAGCCGGAGATGGTGAGCATAATGACCACAAAGAAGGTGGTGGGGCGCAGCTGCGGCAGGGTGATGTGCCAGAACTGCTGCCAGCGGTTTGCACCGTCCAGCTCGGCGGCTTCGTTCAGGTCCGGGTTGCAGCCCTGCAGGCCTGCCAGATAGATGACCATGTAGTAGCCCATGTTCTTCCACACGCTGAACAGGATGACCGTCAGCATGGCGGTATCCTTGCCGGCAGCCCAGCGGGGCAGGTTTTCCACCGCCACGCCAAAGAACTGGTTCAGGATCATGTTGATGGGGCCCATGGAGGGGTTGAAGATCATGTTCCACACCGCTGCCACCGCCACCAGCGAAGCAACGTAAGGGAAGAACGCCACGGTGCGGAAGAAGTTGCGCAGCTTCACGTTCTGGTTCAGCAGCACAGCCATGGCCAGCGAGCAGGCCAGCGTCAGCGGCACCGTGCCAATGACGTAGACGATAGTATTTTTCAGCGCCGCCTGAAAAATTTTATCGGTGGTAAAGAGTTTTACAAAGTTCTTCAGACCGATAAACTCGATGGCGTGGCGGCCGTCCCATGCGCAGAAAGCCAGCGCAATGGCAAACACCATGGGCACCAGCGTAAACACGCAGAAGCCAATGAAGTTTGGCGCAATGAAGGAATACGCGATCAGGGAATCGCGGGTCGATTTTTTTAGCACTTTACGGGGAGTTTTATTCTGGACAGCAGCACTCGCCATAAAAGAGCCTCCTTTCCCGGAAGTATAACAGTTTTTCCAAAAAATGAGCGGGGCGGGCGCTGTGCATACCCGCCCCGCTCGGACAGGGCTTTTTTCCGATGCTCGTCATCGGAAAATGAATGGGGATTGAAAACAATGAAGAAGGAGAACCGCAAACCATTGCGGAAAACGCTTTATCAGCCGAGAACTGCGGGAACCTGATCGTTCATGTTCTGGATGCCCTCGTCCACGGTCTCGCTCATGGTCATAATGGCATCGTGCTCGGCGTTCAGAATGGTCTCGATATCAGATGCGTACTGGGTGTAGGGCATCTCCAGATAAACGTTGCTGGTGGTCAGTGCATCCACAGAGTTGCTGTCCTCGGGGAAGCCTTCGGTGGACTTGATGATCTCGGCGGTAGCAGCGGAGCCGCAGGCCGGGAAGGTGCCGGTCTTGGCAATGGCCTGTGCGCCCTCTTCAGAGACACACCAGTTGATGAAGTCGGCAGCGGCCTCTGCCTTGGGAGAATCGGCGTTGATGGCCAGGCTGGTCACAGTGCCCAGCGTAGAACCAGCCTCTGCACCAGCGGGGTGCGGATACTTGACGATGCCCCAGTTGAACTTGGTCTCAGCATCCTTCATGTAAGCTTCCAGCGTGGAAATGAACCAGCTGCCCATGTTGACCATTGCGCACTGCTGGTTCTCAAAGGCTGCGGAGTAGTGCAGAGAAGAGGTCTTGAGGTAGCCGTAGTCCATGCAGATGCCGTCCTTCTGCTGGGCAATGACCATATCGTAGGTGGGCTTCATGAAGTCGTATTTGCCGTCGATGATGGTGTTCTTGCCGTCCAGAATGGAGAACAGAGAAGCGGCGGAGCGCCAGGTGTGGTAGTGGCAGCCATAGACCTTGGTGTCGCCGGAGCCGCTGGTCATCTTGCGTGCCAGAGCATCGTAATCTTCCATCGTCAGGTCATTGGAGGGATACTCCACACCGGCCTTATCGAACAGATCCTTGTTGTAGTACAGCACCCAGAAGTCGCTGCGGAAGGGCACGGCGTAGAAGTTGCCGTCGTCGGTGGTCAGCTGCTCGATGGTGCCGTTGAAATCGCCAGTGTCGCGGGTCAGTACCTCGTTCAGGGGCTTGAGGTAGTCCAAATTGATCAGGTTTGCGTAGCCGGGGATATCCTTGATGGTCACGATATCCAGATCGGCGCTGCCAGCCAGCTGGGTGGCCAGAACGGTCATGTAATCGCTGGAGCCCAGATCCACCATCTCGATGGTCACGTCCTTGTGGCTTGCCATGTAGCCGTCGGCCATGGCCTGCCAGTAGGGGGTGGACTCCTTATCCCACACCGACCACTGCAGGGTAACAGGGCCTGCGGCTGCGGATGCAGCGGTGGAGCCGGCAGTGGAGGAAGCAGCGGTGGAGCTTGCGGAAGAGCCGCCGCAGGCGCTCAGGGCAACAGCAGCGCCGCAGGCTGCGGCAGCGGTAAGGAACGAACGACGAGAGATCTTTTTCATAAGTGTGTCCTCCTTCAGGGCAGTGTGTGTATTTCGTGCAGCGTTCTCCCCCGTGCCGGGGAGCCGCTCGCTTTTGTTGACACTAGGATACCGCACAAACGCAAAAACCGGAATGGAAAAATTCCGGGAAGAGTTGCAGTTTTTCTGTATCTTTTAAAAAAAGATGCACTTTCTTACACTGGAGTCTGCACTTTCTTGTTCTCTTGCACAGTTTACATCCATGGCACAAGAAAAAAGCGTATAAAGTACACAATTTCCATGAAAAAAGTCGTTGACAAACCGCGCCGGAATCAGTACTGTATAAAGGAAAGAATGCAAAATATTACCGGAAAGGAGGCTCCGCTATGAAGAGCAGCCATCGTTTCCCGCTGCGGCGGCAGATCGTGTGGGGGATGCGCTTTTTTACCATCCTTACCTCGCTGGCTGTGGGCGCGGCGCTGTTCACCCTCTCCAACCAATATGTGCGCGCCAACTCCCTGCAGGCGGCAGAGTTCAACCTGCGGCTGGTGGCTACCTCCATCGAGACCAGTCTGGACAGCGCCGATGCTCTTTTGAACTGGGCTTCCATCGACAGCACCGTGCGGCGGTACATCACGCAGGAAAATATCAACGGCACCCAGACCATTGCCGCCTACGAAGCCATGCAGGAAAAATACTATTCCAGCACCCTGTACAGCCATATCCTCCGCTTTTTTGTTACCAATGAGAACGACCGGCATTTGCAGTTCGGCCCGCTGAACGCCTCGGCGGCGCTCAACCGCACCAGCATAAAGCAGTTTCTCACCAAGGGTTACGGGATGCAGTTCACTACCGACCCGCTGCTGCCCGGCAGTCCGGGCTGCATCGCCCTCAGCCAGCCTGTCCGCTGCGGCAAGGGCACCTTGCACCGGGGCAGCACCTACCTTGCGCTGGACACCGCCATTATCACCGACCCGGCCGCGGGCTACAGCCTGACCGACGGCAGCGCGTTGTACTGGGAGATGGGCAGCCGCCTGTGGCAGATCGAAAACGGCAGCCTGACCGAGACTGAGAACCGCCTGCGGGAGGTGGACTACACCCTGCGCACCGGCAGCAATAACGGCGTGACAGAGCAGACCGCATGGCAGGGCAAGGTGCAGCTGGACGACCAGAAGTATTATGTAGTCAAGGTAACACTGAACGGCCGCAGCGCGGCGCTGGTGCAGCTTTTGCCCGCAAATACCTTTTTGCTGCACTACGGCGTGTACCTGTGGCTGGTCGCCCTTGGCACTGCCATCATCTGGGGACTGAGCTTTTTGATGCAGCACTGGCTGGAGCGGGTCATCACCCGCCCGGTGGAGGCGCTGCAAAAGCGCATCGAGACCGTGGGCAGCGGCAACTTTGCCCCGGACCGCACGGTGGAGTGGAACAACGAGCTGGGCGACATCGGCCGGGGCATCAACCAGCTGGCTGAAAACGTGGACAGCCTGATGACCCGCCGGGTGGAGGACGAGCGCCGCAAGCAGGAGCTGGAATATCGGATGCTGCAAAACGAGGTGAACCCGCACTTTATCTACAACACCCTCAACAGCATCCGCTGGATGGCTACCATCCAGCACGCACCCGGCATTGCCGAGATGGTCACCGCCTTTGCGCGGCTGACCAAGAGCATCTCCAAGGGCACCCAGAAGCTGGTACCTTTGCAGGAGGAGCTGGCACTGCTCAACGATTACTTTACCATCCAGCAGTACCGCTACGGCGGCGACTTGGAAATTGAGGTCTCCCGCATTGAAAGTGAGACCCTTTGCCGGGACTGCATGATCCCCCGGTTCACCTTGCAGCCGCTGGTGGAAAACGCCATCTTCCACGGGCTGGAGCCCAAGGGCGGCCACGGCAGCGTGCTGCTGGATATCTCCACCGACCTGGAAAACGGGGATGTGCTGCTGCGCATTACGGATGACGGCGTGGGTATGCCGCCGGAGCTGGTGGCGCACCTTCTGGACGAGCCCACCGAGGAAGCCGAAAAGACTGAAAAGTTCCGCCATGTCGGCCTGTGGAACGTGAACCGCCGCATCCGGTATTCCTTTGGCGAGGGCTACGGCCTGACCATTGAAAGCGAAGAGGACGTGGGCACCGAGGTCACCATCCGGCTGCCCTATCAACAGAAAGGAGACAGCCATGCTGCGGATATTACTGGTGGATGATGAGCCGCTGGTGCTCATCGGCCTGCAGGGGATGCTGGAATGGGAAAAGCTGGGCTATACCGTCTGCGGCACCGCCCGCAACGGCAAGCTGGCGCTGGAACTCATTGAGCGGGAGAAGCCGGATATCGTCATTGCCGACGTAAAAATGCCGGTGATGGACGGGCTTACCCTTGCCCGCACCTGCCGGGAACGCAGCGCCCTGCCCGCCTTTATCATGCTGACCAGTTTTGAAGAATTTGATTACATCAAGCAGGCCATGGGTGCCGGGGTGGTGGATTATCTGGTCAAGCTGGACCTGACCCCCGAGAACCTGCAAACCGCCCTTGCCAAGGCCGCCGAAAAGGTAAAAAAGGAGCGTGCTTTGCTGGGCGAATTGTCGGCACAGGAAAATCTTGCCGAGAGTGTGCGCAGTTATCAGGAGCGTTTTTTCGTGCGGCTGTACGCCGGGCTGTTCCCGGACGAAGCCGCATTGGAGCAGCCTTTGCAGCACATGGAGCTGAACCTTGCAAGCGACGCCTATCTTGTAGCCAGCTGCGAGATCATCGCCAACACCGCCCTTACTCCCGCCCAGCAGCTGAAGCTGAGCTTTTCCTGCGGGCGGATGCTGGAGACCACCCTGCAGAACTATCTGCCCTGCTATGTGACCGGGGCGGATGCCATGCGCTGCAATGTGCTGTTCTGCCTGACCGATGTCCAGTGCCAGAACTACCGGACGGTGCTGCGCCCGTTGCTGGAACGCGCCAGCCAAATTCTATACAACTATTTCACGGTACGGCTGCTCTGGGCGGTAGGTCGCCCCACCGGCTCCCTGCTGGGGCTGGCGCGCCGCTGCCGGGAAAACGCCCACCTGCAGCCCCTGCTCACGGTGGAGCAGCCCATCCAGTTCGTGGAGGTCAACGAGGGCGACGCCACCGCCGGGAAGATGCAGGTGGTGGCACAGGTGCAGGAGTATATTAAGAATCACCTTTCGGAAAAACTGACGCTGGCCGATGTGGCGGCTGTATTCAATTTTTCGCCCAACTACCTCAGCCAGCTGTTCGGCAAATACGGCGACAGCGGCTTTGTGGAGTACATCACCGAGACCCGCATCGCTGCGGCGAAGGAGATGCTGGAACAGGGCGATTTGAAAGTATACGAGATCGCTGAGAAACTGGGGTACGAAAGCGCCTTTTATTTTTCCAAGGTGTTCAAAAAGGTCACAGGGCTCAGCCCGCGGGAATACCAGCAAAGTATTTAAAATCGGAGGCTTTTATGATACAGGAACAACTTGCCCATCTGCCGGAATTTCTTCCCGATTACCGGCCCTTCCCCCCTGCCAAGGAACGCACCGCATGGCAGGGGCTGCCCCTGCGGGCAAAGCAGCGCTTTTTGCAGGCGGGGGAAGCCGCACTGCAAACGCCCATTGCGCCCCTGCCGCTCTCGCTCTGGCTGGATTTCACCCACACTGGGCGGCGCACGCCATGGGAGACGGCTTACTTCTCCCGCCGGGCGCGGCTGTGCGCGCTGGTAAGTGCCGAGTGTGTGGAGCACACCGGGCGCTTTCTGGATGAAATTGCAGATACCGTATGGGCGATCTGTGAGGAAAGCGCATGGCAGCTGCCCGCCCACAACAGCTACATCCGGGACACCCCGCAGCTGCCCCTGCCGGACACCACCCGCCCCATCGTGGACCTGTTTGCCGCCGAGACCGGCGCACTGCTGGCGCTGACCCGGTACTTACTGCCCGATGAGCTGGATACTGCCGCGTCGGGCATCACGGCGCGGATGGAGCGGGAGCTGAACGCCCGCATCCTGACGCCTTATTTTACAAGCCACTTCTGGTGGATGGGCAACGGCGCAGAGCCTATGTGTAATTGGACGAGCTGGTGCACCCAGAATGTGCTGCTCACGGTCTTTCTGCTGCCCACCACGCAGCAGCAGCGGCAGGCTGCCGTCAAACAGGCAGCGTACAGCCTCGACTGCTTTTTAAAGGACTACGGCGCGGACGGCTGCTGCAACGAGGGTGCGCAGTATTACCGCCACGCCGGGCTGACCCTGTGGGGCTGCCTTGAAATTTTGTCCAGCATTGTGCCGGAGGCCTTCTCTCCCCTGTTCCATGAACCTAAAATCAAAAATATCGCGGAGTACATCTGCAATGTCCATGTAGAAGGCCCTTACTACCTGAACTTTGGCGATTGCAGCCCCCTTGCCGGGCGGTGCGGTGCGCGGGAATACCGCTTTGGGCAGGCTGTGGGCAGCGATGCCCTGCAAGCCCTTGCGGCGGCAGACTTCCGCGCCGATGCCGACCCCGACCATTTGCAGAACCCGGACGGCAGCACCCACATCAACCTGTGGTACCGGCTGACCACCGCCTTTGCAGAAGAAGAAATGATGGCGTACTCCGCAGCGCCCCGGCACCATTTAACGGTGTGGTACCCCAGTGTGGGCGTCTATGCCGCACGGCAGGGCAGCTGGGTGCTGGGTGCAAAGTTCGGCTCCAACGGCGACAGCCACAACCACAACGATACCGGCAGCATTACCGTGTACAAGGACGGAAGACCGTTTCTCATCGATATCGGAGTGGAGAGCTACACCCAAAAGACCTTCAGCCCCCAGCGGTATGAAATTTGGACCATGCAGAGCGCATGGCATAATCTGCCTACCTTTGACGGTGTGCAGCAACTGCCCGGCGCGGAATACGCCGCCCGGGAGGTGTGCACCGATAAAAACAGCATCACCGGCGAGCTGGCGGACGCGTACCCTCCCATCCCGGGGCTTACCACCTACCGCCGCAGCGTATCCGTCAGCGAACAGGGCATCACCCTGCGGGACGAAACGGACTATCCCGGCACGGTGGAGCTGACCCTGCTCACCGAGCAGAAGCCTGCCCCCACTGCGGACGGCTTTGCGGTGGGCACACTGGGCGGCATCCGTTTTGACCCTGCTGCCGTAACGGCTGCTGTTACGGCGGTGCCCATCACCGACCCGCGCCTGCGCACCGCTTGGCCGGAAACAATCTATAAGATCACCCTGCATTTCCAAAAAATGCTGAACCTCGAACTGTACTAAGGAGAACTGCCATGGAGACCATCAAGCTGAAAATTCTGGACGAAGCCGGCCACACCCTGATGACCTGTGACGCCGACACCGCCGTATCCCTTGTTTACACCAACGAGTACCACCCCGGCGACCGGGTGGCACTGGAAATCGACCATCCCGGGCAGTACTGCGTCATCCAGTTCGAGGACACCATGCCCGAAGCCCTTGTATATGTGGTCAAGCGGGAGATCAATTTCCACATTCCCTTCGGGGAGCAGGCCATCACCTACTCGCCCAAGAGCTTTGCGGGCAGCCGTCACGTTATCCGGGCACGGCTGGCACTGCCGGAAGAGATTGCCGCCCGGCGGAATCTGGCCTTCAACTGCTATGACGAGCATGGCGACACCGGTTTTTATCCCCACGCCAGCGCCAACGTAGAAACGCGCGGCGAGGCGGTGTTTGCCGCCCGCAACGCCATCGACGGCATTTTTGAGAACAGCGCCCACGGCGAGTATCCCTACCAGAGCTGGGGCATCAACCGCGACCCGAACGCAGCCCTGACGCTGGATTTTGGCCGGGAAGTACTGCTGGATGAGCTGCGCATCACCGAGCGGGCAGATTTCCCCCACGACAACTACTGGGTCAAGGCCACGGTGGAATTTTCTGATGGCAGCCAGCTGGACATCCCGCTGGTGAAAAGCGCCAAACCCCAGAGCGTGGCCTTTGAGCCCAAGCGGGTGCGCAGCCTTGTGCTGAAGGATCTGATTCAGGCCGAGGGGACTTCCCCCTTCCCGGCGCTGACCCAAATCGAAGCCTTTGGCACCGAGGTGAAGTAAAATGAGCATCTACAATGCCCTTTATGGGCGGGACGGCCACGGCGTAGGCCCAAACGAGCCGGAGAAAAAAGGCTTTGCACGCTTTTGCCAGATGGTCGGCCGCGACCTCGGCCAGCTGCTGGGCACGAACCTGATGGTCTGCGTGCTCTGCCTGCCTGCCGCACTGGGGGTCTCGCTGGGCGTGACCCTGCTCTCCCTGCCGCTGACGGTGGTGTGCAGTGCGGTCACCGGTCTGCTGACCGGCCCTGCCATGGTGCTGCTGGCAGACTGCGCTCTGCGCAGCTTGCAGAACGACCCCTCCCAGTGGCTGCCCCGGGCAAAGCAGACCCTAGCCGCCCATTGGAAAGCCGCCTGCGGCTTTGGCTGCATTGGCACGCTGGTGCTGGGGCTGCTGTGCTTTGTATCGGCCTTTGTGTTTGAAGTCGCCGCGCAGCAGGGGTATTACCCCGGGCTTGCCATTCTCGTTTTTCTGGCGCTGGATTTTCTGGTGCTGGCGGTTCTGGCTACGCTTTGCGCTGCCGTTCTGCCGCTGCAACTGCCCGCCCCGGACAGCTTGCTGCGCCGGGCGGGCAGGCTGCTGGCTGTCGCCCCGGCGCGCTGCGTCCTGGCAGGCGTTCTCATGCTGGCGGGCATCGGCGGCATGATCTTGCTGTTCCCGGTCAGCGTGTTCTGGGCGGTGCTGTTCGGCTTCTGGCTGCCGGGGCTGGCAGCGATGCAGACCCTGTTCCCGGTTTTGCGGCAGGAATACGGCGTAGAGGTGCGCAGCATCCCGCGCCCGGCAGCGCCGGATAAGCCCCTGACCGCACAGGAGCAGAAAAAGCGCTCCCGCGCCAACTGGTGGTATTACAACTGGGGCATCGTGGCGGTGGCGGCAATGGTCATTGTGGGCGTAGCGTATGTGGCGCACGGCCTGCTGACTACCGTAGACCCGGACTACACCGTGGCGGTAGTCACGGCGGAGGCCCTGCCGGACGAGGCCGTGCAGCGCCTGCAGACTGCGCTGGCAGACTATGCGGAGGACGCCAACGGCGACGGGGCTGTGGTGGTGCAGGTGAACAACTACACATGGAGCGCCGATGCCGCCCTGACCGACATGAACGGTCAGATGGCCGGTGCCACCCAGATGAACACCGACCTTGCCAACGGCGAGAGCAAAATCTGGATCTTGGATGACCCGGAGGGCTTCGAACAGGCCTATGGGGCACTGAGCGAAAAGCTGGGCGCGGAATGGCAGACAAAGCTTATCCCGTGGCGCAGCCAGCCCGCCCTTTCCGGGCTGGAACTGGGCAGCTACAACACTGCCGCCGATGGCAGCCAGACTGTTGATATCCAGAGCCGCTTTGCCGGGTACAGCGTGGCAGTGTTTGATGCTTCAGATGCGTTGTGGCAGGCGCTCAATTCGTAAACAGAAACGACCGTCCGTTCTCTTTTTGTTTATGTGGTATTCTATACACAGAAAAATAGACGGAGGCATACCGCCATGAATCCCCATACCACGCTGAATCTTGCCAAGATTGCTCTGTGCGCGGTGGAAACCGTACTGAGGAATACTTCGCCCGATGCAGAGGACTATCCCCCAGCCAGTTGAATAAAATAACAACGCTGCAAGTGCTTATCGTCAGGCTGTTACAGATGCAGCAGCATAAAACGGACATTTCTTCAATAAAAAAGTCAAGTAGACTTCAATTTGAGCCAAATAGTAAGACTTCTTATGTTTTACCGTCATAAATTTTTCAAAATCATCTAAACCCCGAAGGCCTTGGATGGATTCAAGGCGGTAGTGGCGGAGATCAAGCAGCGGATGGCGGAAGGGGTGGAGTTTAATTATTACGATACGATTTGTCGTCAGGTGGCGAATCGTCTTCCGAATATAAAAGCGTTCGCCTCCAGCCACGATTGGGTCTATTTTGTGGCCGGTCGTAAGAGTTCCAACGGAAAGATGCTGTTCGAGGAGTGCCGGAAAGCGAACCCGAATACGCTCTTTATTTCCGAGGTATCAGAGATTACCGAGCCTTTGCCCGAGGGCGTGCGCCGGGTCGGGGTTTGCGGCGCTACATCCACTCCCAAGTGGTTGATGGAGGAAGTGGCGGTCCGGATCAAGGAACTGAATGCTTCGGAATGATATTTTGATTAAGATTACGTGAACTTTCCGGGAGAAAGACAGAAGGATAACTAAATATTTACTACTTTTGCCGGAGAACATTAAAATCAATGACGCTATGTCTACAGTAAAGTGTGTTGGTATTTTAACGTCCGGAGGTGATGCCCCGGGAATGAATGCCGCTATTCGTGCGGTAACACGTTCCGCTATTTATAACGGAATGAGAGTGAAAGGTATTTACCGTGGTTACAAAGGGTTGATCCTAGATGAGATTGAAGAGTTTAAGACACAAAATGTCAGTAATATAATTCAACGCGGTGGAACAATTCTTAAGACCGCCCGTTGCGTGGAGTTCAAGACTCCCGAGGGACGAAAACAGGCCTATGATAAGTTGCAAGAGCATGGGATCGATGCCTTGATCGCTATCGGTGGTGACGGAACGTTGACGGGAGCGCGTATTTTCGCTCAGGAGTTTAATTTCCCGATCGTAGGATTGCCGGGTACGATTGATAATGACTTGTATGGCACGGATACGACGATCGGTTATGATACAGCCTTGAACACGATCATGGAATGCGTGGATAAGATCCGTGATACGGCTACTTCGCATGATCGTCTATTTTTTGGGGAGGTTATGGGACGCGACGCCGGTTTCTTGGCGTTGAACGGAGCGATCGCTTCTGGCGCCGAAGCCGCTATTATCCCGGAAATCTCCTTGGAGAAAGACCAATTGGCCGAGATGATCGAGAATGGATTCCGTAAGTCCAAGAACAGTAGTATCGTATTGGTTGCCGAGAGTGAGGTAACCGGTGGCGCTATGGGGGTCGCTGAGCGTGTGAAGAAGGAATATCCGCAGTTCGACGTGCGTGTCTCTATCTTAGGTCACTTGCAGCGCGGTGGTTCTCCTACGGCACAAGATCGGATCTTGGCGACGCGCATGGGCGTGGCTGCGATCGACGCCTTGTTGGATGATCAGCGTAACGTGATGATGGGTATCCAGAACGACCAGATCGTCTATGTACCGTTCTCTAAAGCGATCAAGAATGATAAGCCTATTAACCGGGATTTGTTGAACACGCTCCGTGTTTCTTCAATCTAAATAAGGCATATGTTTATACGAATAGGAACCCGGATGTAGCGATTGCGTACATCCGGGTTTTTATTTGAAGAACCTGATATCATGAAGAAGTATAGTGGCGTGGCCTTGCATGTAATCGTATTTGTCTTTCTGTTTATCTTCTTGAGGATATTCAGTGAGTACCACTTTTACTGTGTCGAGCAGAACCAGTTATTCCAGTTGACTCCCATTTTTATTATCGATAAGTTAATGCAACCGGGAGGTTTAGCGATGGTTCTTTCCGGTTGTTTGGTGCAGTTCTTCATTCTCCCGAATGTGGGAGCTATGATAACGGCAGCCTTGCTGACAAGCCTAGGGGCCTTGTTCTGGGCGATCTTGAAGCGGATCGATCCGCGAAGCCATGGTATTTTATGGGCTTGGCTTCCCGTCCTATCTTTGTTGTTTGTGCAATGGGATTTTAATTACAGGTTTCAAGGAACGGTCGCCTTCGGTATGATGCTGCTTGCTTTATATCTCGTTTTAGGGATAAGGAATTTCATACCTCGTTTGATAGCAAGTCTGTTTGCCTCCCTGTTACTCTTTGGGTTGGCCGGGCCGGTCTCTTTGTTGTTTGCCTTATCCATGGTCGGATATGAGGCCATGAGCCGGACGCCCCGTTGGTATTATTCTGCGATTTTACCGATGATCGTGTTGATCTTGGGTGGATTATGTGTGCGTTACTCGGTGATCGGAGAATACCGCTTTGTCTTTTTACCGGATAGTTATTATTATTTCCGTTTGGTGCCGGATAAGGTAATTTATTTCTCATGGATCGCTTTCTATGCGGCGTTGGTTGTAACCTGCCTCTGTAAAAACAAGGAATCATGGGCTGGTAAAAAGCGTCTAGCGCTGGGAATCTCCCAATTCATTATCTTAGGGCTTATCTTCTGGAAAGGCTTCGATCTATATGGCGAACAGAAATCATACCGTTTGAAGATGATGGACTATTTTACTCGGACAGAGCAATGGGACCGGATCTTGGTATCATGCAAGGAGCCGACCACTAATCAACTCTATTTATGTTACCAAAATATGGCTTTGGCCCGGAAAGGTATTCTGGCGGATGAGGCGTTTAAGTACACGCAGCACGGGCCTCGTGGATTAATGGTGGCATGGAATAAATCGACCACCATATCCGCCTTGTTGAGTGATGTTTATTTTACGATGGGAAATGTCGCCGCGGCTCAAGAGATGGCATTCGAGAGTAATATCGGCGCTTTATGTGATGGAAATCCCCGCATGACGCAACGTTTGGTGCAAACGAACTTGATTTATGGAGCCTATCCGGTCGCGGAGAAATATATCGCTGTCTTAGAGAATACTTTCTATTATAAGGATTGGGCCAAAGCGCAGCGGAAATTCCTGTATAATGATGAGGCGGTCGAGACAGATCCTCTATTGGGGAATATGCGCAGGAACCTGCTAGCTGAGAATCATCTGATCCAGATGGATGGATTCGACACGGACTTGATTCGCTTGGCGGAGCAGAATCCTTCCAATAAAGCCGCTTTCCACTATGCCGGCGTGTTCTATCTTTTAGCAAAAGATATGACGCGCTTTAAGACGTTGGTGGAAACCTATTACGGAACGGATTTACTCCCTTCTTTACCGGTCTCTTTTCAAGAGGCGGTCATCATCCTATCGGAGAAAGATCCGGATTACTGGAAACGTTTCGGTGTCTCGGAATCTATCGTAGGGCGATTCACCGATTATAAGAGGCAAGTGCTCGCTGGGCGGAATAATAGTAATGCGCTGCCCGGTTTGATGTATCGCTCTTATGGCGATACGTATTGGTATTATTATATGTTTAAATAGGAGATGAGAAAAATGTATATAATAAGATGTATATGTCTGTGGATGATTTTGGGCTTGATGGCTTGTTCCGGTCCGGTACGTATACAGAAGAATCTGGAAGTCAAGCCGGAGATCTTTCCGGATTATGTGGATGTGACAATCCCGCCGAATATAGCTCCCTTGAATTTTAAGCTGAAAGATGCTTGCGTTGAGGCCCGTGCCATTCTCGAATGTGGCCCGGAGAAATTAGAGATCAAGACCGGGAAAGACGCTTGTTTCGTGATCCCGGCCTCCGGTTGGAAAAGGCTGTTGCGTGCCGCTTCCGGGAATCATCTGAATGTAACCGTACAAGCCTTCGTGAATGATGAATGGATCGCGTATGCCCCCTTCATCATCAAGGTGGCGAAGGAGCCGGTCGATGGTTGGTTGGCTTATCGTTTAATCGAACCGGGCTATGAGTTGTGGAACCGTATGGGTATCTATCAACGTAACTTGGAAAATTATACGGAGAACGCGATCATCGAAAATAAGATGAGCGGCAATAACTGTATGAACTGCCATTCTTTCTGTATGCAGAATCCGGAGAAAATGCTTTTCCATATGCGTGAGACCTACTCTTGTACCTTATTGATCGATGGAGATAAAGTGGAGAAGCTGAATACGAAGACCGATCAGACCCTTTCTCCACTGGTCTATCCTTCTTGGCATCCTTCCGGAAAATATGTCGCTTTCTCTGTGAATAAAACCAAGCAAGCGTTTCATATGAACGATAGGAATCGGGTGGAGGTATTCGACTCGGCCTCGGATGTGGTCGTCTATGATACGCAAAAGCATGAGATCGTGACTTCTCCGCTGCTGTCTTCAGAGGGAGCGTTCGAGACTTTCCCTACATTTTCCCCGGATGGAAATACGCTCTATTTCTGTTCGGCTAAAGCCCGTACGATGCCCAAGGAATACGATCAAGTGAGATACGATCTATGCTCAGTCTCGTTCGATCCCGCTACACGCCGTTTCGGGACGGTAGTCGATACTTTATATAAGGCATCGGAGATCGATAAAAGCGTTTCTTTTCCCCGGGTTTCCCCGGATGGAAAATATTTGCTCTATACCTTGTCCGGTTATGGGAATTTCTCTATTTGGCATAAGGATGCCGATTTGTATATGATTGATTTATCGACTCTGCAAAGTTATCCATTGGAGGCGGCGAATAGCGACGATGTGGAAAGCTATCATTCATGGAGTAGCGATAGTCGTTGGATCGTGTTTAGCAGCCGGCGGATGGATGGTTTGTATACAAGACCATTTATCGCTTATATCGATGAGAAAGGACAGGCTTGCAAACCTTTCCTGTTACCTCAGAAGGATACGGATTTTTATTTTCGTTTTATGAAATCCTACAATATACCTGAATTCATCACAGGAGAGGTAAAGAGACAAGGGCGTGCGTTGGCCGTGAAAGCGAAAGAAGACAAAGGAGTCGATGTAAGGTTCAAGTAAAAAAGAGTGTAGCATGATCAGATCGTGCGACACTCTTATGTTTTTATACCTATTTCGTAGCGATATTATCCAAGAACAGATCGATCATCCGTTTGGCTGCCACGAAAGAGCTGATCTCGTTGTTCAAGACTTGCTTCTCCGTTTGTTCCAGCATGCCTTCTACCGCCGGGTTATGATAGAACTTATCCCGCAACGTGTCGTTGATGCTTTCGTACATCCAGTATTTAGCTTGCTCGTTACGTTTGTAATCGAAGTAGCCGTTCTTTTTGGTGAACTCCATGTACTCTCCGACCATATCCCATATTTCTTTGATACCTAGGTTGTAATAGCCGGAATAAGTCAATACTTTCGGGAACCAGCCCGATTCCGAAGGTGGGAAAAGATGTAAGGCGTTCCGGAATTGAGCGGCGGCGAGATTCGCCTTATCGATATTGTCTCCATCCGCCTTATTGATAATAATACCGTCCGCCATTTCCATGATACCTCGTTTGATACCCTGCAACTCATCTCCGGTACCGGCCAATTGAATCAACAGGAAGAAGTCCACCATCGAATGTACGGCCGTCTCGCTTTGTCCGACACCCACGGTCTCTACGAATACGGTATCGAAACCGGCGGCCTCGCATAATACGATCGTCTCACGGGTCTTACGGGCGACCCCCCCTAAGGAGCCTGCGGATGGTGAAGGACGGATAAAGGCGTTTTTCTCTCTCGACAAGGCCTCCATACGAGTCTTATCTCCTAGGATACTACCTTTCGAGCGTTCGCTACTCGGGTCGATCGCTAGTACGGCAAGCTTACGCCCTTGGTTGATCAAGTGCATACCGAAAGAGTCGATAGAGGTACTCTTTCCCGCTCCGGGAACACCCGTAATACCGATACGAACCGATTTCCCGGCGAAAGGCAAACATTTCTCGATAATCTCCTGCGCCACCTGTTGGTGCTCATGCTTGGAGCTTTCCACCAAGGTAACTGCTTGACTGAGTATCGTGATATTCCCTTTTAAGATACCTTCCACGAATTCGGAAGGCGTATATACCTTGCGTTGGACACGCTTTTTTATATAAGGATTTACGGTAGGGACATCCGCAATGCCCTTATTCACTTTCAATCCCTTGTACTGATCATCGTTTTCTGGATGTTCCATATCAATCTATTATTTGTATGCCGTCACCTTGATCAAGCGGATAGGCCCGTTCGGGTCGTTGCATACGACATTAATAAGTGCTTCAAGTTTTGTCTTTATCTCTTTCGGTCGCAAGGTTACTTTGAAAGTAGCGGTCGCTCCCGGTTTAAGTTCTTTCTTGCCGCCGGACAAATCGACACGCTCATCATCACAAGTGACGCTGTAGATCGTGAGCGGAGTCTTTCCGGCATTCGTAATCTCAAACGTACCCGATACCTTACCACCGATCAACGGAACGATACTTTTCTTGTTCGGTAGCTTGCCGAATTCCAGTAAAGTGCCGGATAATTCCGCTATCGGGGCTTGGGCTTTATCCGCAGCGGATAGTTTGCTGAAATTATCGATCACGTTGGCGGAGATCTGGATCTCTCCGGATACTTCCTTCTTTCCGGCGCTCTGTATCATGATCGGCAAAAGCGTAGAGACTCGTCCTTTCCGCTTCAGGACCTTGGCATCCATAAGGATCGTAATGGCACCGACCTCGTCCGGTTGAAGGGTAGCCGGGTTCACCTGTACGTTAAGGTAGTGAGGTACTTTACCCAGATGAATCGTAGCCGAGGTCTTTCCCTCGTTCTTAATGTTGATCTTCTCGCCCAACGTTTCCTCCGGACGGATACTGCTGAATAGAACAGTCTTCGTATGCAGCTTCAGATCACCGATAGAATAAGGATACGTAAAGACCGGCTGCGAAGGTTTCGGGGTGACATTTCCCTTAATGGCTAGGCTGTAACTCCCTTTCTTCCCATTGCTGAATATCGATACGGTTTTATAAAACGGGCCGGGGCGTCCTTTCGGATTATACGTTATCTTAACTTCACCGGTCTTACCGGGAGCGATCGGCGACTTAGTCCATTCCGGCCGTGTACAACCGCATGACGCGGTAACACGGGTGATGACCAAAGGGGCGTCTCCCGTATTCTTTATCGTGAAAGTATGACTGGCGAATCCATCGGCCTCGGCTATTGTCCCGAAATTATAAGTCAACTCGTCCGACAAGATTTGGGCGCCTTGTTGTGCCCAAGCTGTCGTTATAGATATAATTGCTGTAAGAGCAAGGATCAACCTTTTTATATTCAGCATTCCAATTGGGGTTTTTTTACGTATTTCTTATTCAACCTCTCCCCGGATGTTCATGATGAAGCTTCCGGTTTTTCCGTTACTGTATACGGAAATGGTCTTCGTGAAAGGACCCGGACGTCCTGCCGGATCGAAAGTAACCTTGATCTGGGCTTTCTTACCCGGAGCTACCGGTTCTTTCGGCCATTCCGGGGTCGTACATCCGCAAGACGCGATTACACGTGTAATGACCAGAGGCATATCGCCCGTATTGGATACTTCAAACGTATGGGATACTTTTCCGTCTGCTTCCTTGATGGTACCGAAGTCGAAACTGGTTGTTTCCGCGGAAATAACTGCTTTCTTCTGAGCCGAAGCCATTCCTGTCGCTAACAGGATCGCCATGAAAATAAAAACTATTTGTTTCATCTTATCGTTTAGTTTTAATTCGAATTACAAAGATAGTCATTTCAATTGAAAGTTGAGAATTGAAAACTGAAAATTAGAGGAAGATAACGCTTCTTGCGATGCCTATTCTTACCTTCTTACGGTGCCCATTCTAACCTCCTTATACTGGGCATTGTAAGGAGGTTAGAACGGGCATTGTAAGAAAAGGCTTGTTTAGGGCATGATCCGCAAGCTTTCTCCGGCGGTGTGCGACACGAATTCCGGGGCGTACATACATTGAATCGTACTGATACCTCCGGCGTATTCGCCGCTACGGGATACGTAGACCGGATATTCCAAGACGAACGTACCTTCCGGCAGACGATTGATGAAGAAATTCTCGGATACGTCTTTCGGGGATCTGTAATACCAGATACCGTCTCTTGATTCCGGGCCGGAAAGTTGATCGGCCGGTTCGAAGCAGCCCGCACGTAGATCTTTCAAGAATACGTAATTCATTTCACGGTCTGTCCGGATCGTTAGCCGAACGATTACCTTGTCTCCGATGCGGAGCGGTTGCTCCGGTGTTACGGGACGGATTTGGCGGTTGGTACCGTTATTGGTCTCGACGAATAATTTCTTCTCGACACTCAACACCCCTTTTTGTCCTTTTACCTTGTCGATCTCTTGGAAGTATTGCTCGTAAACAGCTCCCCATGCCGGCGTGTTTCCTTCCTTGCGGATCGAGAGCACGGGGTTGGCGGAATTATTTGCCGGCTCGTTCGGAAGTATCGTTTTGAGGTAACCGGTGGCGATTTCCCCTTCCGCGGTACTATAGGTCTTGCCGTCCCATGTCGCTACACAGGTGTTTTGCGTGTTCAGCCAATCGCTACCCGTGAGTAGCAAGGCGTAAATGGCGTTTACCGTGGCGGGTACGGATTCCCAGTTTTGTGTACGTTTCTGGTTTAGCAACCATTGTTTCATCCGGTTTGTATGCTGGGTATCCGGCGCGATTTCGTTAAAGACGGACATTAATAAGCAATGCGTGTCGATCGGTGAGGTGAAATAATCACTCCCCCTGCGGTTGTTTGCCCAATACATACCTTTCTCCTCGGAGATCGTAGCGGTCTTCTTTAGCCATGTCAGGATCGCTGTCGCCACCTCCTTTTTACCGTTTCGATGCATTAACAAGGCGATTTCGCCCTTACTGATTAAGGAATATTGATTCCAGTGCTTCTCCGCTTGGTTCGTATAGAAACGGATCGCTTCCCGGGCGTCTCCCAGTTCCGGGATATCCCGGTAGGAACTGCGGACGAATAAGAACTCTACCTGCTCCGGCGAGGGCCATGCGTTTTGCCATTTCTTATCGTATTTCAGCAAGTTCTCATAATCCGTTTGCATACTTTTGTCCAAGAACTTGAGGGCCTTCATTTGCATCTCTTTCTCCGCTTGCCCATATTGGATCGCGTTTAGCTGTACAAGCTGTGACATACCTTTCAGGATAGAAAGAGTGATCGCACGGCTTGCAGGGAAACCTTTGAACCAGTTCCATCCACCCTCTTCGTTCTGTTGTTGGATCAGTTGTTGCAAGGCCGTTTCCCGTAATCCGTCCGCACGGTTTAGGTCGAACAATAAAGACAAGCGTTGTTTTTGCTCTGTCTCGTTATCGGCGGCTAGTACCCAAGGCGTCTCCTCCAAGAGTATGTTCTTCAGCTCTTGGTTCTTTTCCAAGTTTGAATAGAGGGTAGAGGCATTCCCTCCTTGGGCGGTCCATTGGTTGATCACTTTCTGGATGCGGGGATGGGCTTGGGCGATATAGGAAGCCAACGTATTGCTGTAATAAGCGGCAAACCAAGATAAGATATTATCATTGTTCGGCTGTGTGATCGTCGGTAATGCCTGTACCGCGTACCAAATCGGATTCCCGGTCATCTCCAGCGTGAGACGGAATGGTGTCGCTCCCTCCGAGTTCCCGGAGATACGGATTTGTTTCTCTCCTTCCTTGAGCAAATAGAACGGGGTACTTTCCGTGATGAGCAATTGATTGGAAAGAACAGGTACGATCTGCTGCTCCCCGTCGCTTCCCTTTTCAGAGTCGGCTAGGATACGTACGCCCAGTAGGTTGATCTGTTTGGGGACTGGGATCATCCAGCTTACAGTAGCGATGCTATCCGGTTGCAACTCAAACGGACGTTGTGACTTGCTCAAGCAGATAATCGGTTGGTCTGTAGCGGGATCGAATAGTTCGATGCGTACACGGCCGGATACCGCTTCCTTGGAATTGTTGATGACTTGCGTGCTGATGCTGACCTCATCCCCTTGGCGGACGAAACGAGGCAGATTCGGTAGAACCATCAAGGGTTTGCTGCTAATGACCTCTTTCGTAAGCAGACCGTATTTTAGGTCTTTGGTGTTGGCCAATAGCTGTAGTTTCCAAGTCGTATTACTTTCCGGCAGGGTGAAATTTACGAATATGTCTCCTTCCTCGTTCGTTTGTAAGATCGGGTAGAAGAAGGCGGTTTCCGCGAAGTTCCGCCGGGTTTGCTCTGGACTTACCGGCAGGCTGCTCTCTTTGGCGAAAGGATCGGATAGGCTGAACACGGGTTCCCCTTCCGTAGATTCCACACTAGGCTCTTCTAACACGGCGCTGTCTTCCATGATGTTCATGGATTCCGCCACTACTGGGGCTGCCGCGGATTTCAGCATGATACCACCCGTGGCGAAAGCCCGGTTGCTGGAGCCGTATCCTCGTATGACAATCTCATTGAATAGACCGAACCAATTTAAACGGTCATACTGATATTGAGGTACTTTTATATACTTGGCCTCTGTCTGGCCATATTGATAACTACGCTGGAATCCGGCTCCGGTTGAGAAACGGGGAGCTTGTAGCAGGATCGTTCGCTGCGGGGAGAAATACCAATTGAATGGTATGATTTTATCTAGCGAGGCATCATACATGCTGGTCAGTACCTCGGCGGATACGATCGTGGAGTCCGCGTCGGTGATACGGAATTTCCAGCTCTCTTTACTTCCCGGAAGTAAACGATCCCGGAAGGTTATCGGCTTGATGGTCAACTGCCGGATGGGTAGCTGAAGCTCTACGGGTACTTGGGTAATATATAGCTCACCCTCTTTTACGAACGTAAAGGATACGATGATTCCCTCTCCATATTTCGGCTTGAACGGGATCTTAAACCGATGGTTCGCGTCGCTTAGCTTTATCAACTCGTGATGGATGCGGTTATTTCCGGCAAACCATTCATAGAGTACGTAGGCGTCCTTGTCGGAGGTGCCGAATACGATTTCCGCTTCCTCCCCGGGTAAACAAGTTGTCTTCTCTTTCAGCAGCCAAGTATGGGTAAATACGGGAGGACGCTTGTCGTTCTTTCCGTATAGGATGAAATCGGACTGGTTTTTACTGGGTCGTCCTTGGCTATCTTTGGCTTCTACTAAAATGCGATAACGTCCGGAGGGCAATGGGTTGAAAATAGCCGGACTGATCTCCTTGCCACTGGTAAAGCTACCGGAAGCTACTTGCTTGCCTTCTTGATAGCTCTCTCCGCTATTCTTATCGGATCGGTTCGCGATCAGTTCTACGATCTTGAAAGTACCGGAGGTGGAAACCATCTCCCCATTGATTGTCCGGGCTTCGACTACGGCTTTTACCGAGTCTTTCTCGATTTGTGGCGGTAGGTTCGTGAATAAGACGATACTGGATTCTCCTACCGAGAAGGTGTAATTTGCCTCTTGGGTCTCTCCCTTGCTATCGGTTACGGTAGCCGATACCTCGTAGGTCTGGTATGCGGAAGCGTATGGATTCGTATCCTCCTCTTTTTGGGGACGGAAAGATACGTTGAATGTTCCATCGCCGGAAAGGGTGGTACTCCCTTCCGCAACTTGTGTCGGAGCGCTCGGACGGAAATACCTCCACAACAGGAAGGGCCTGCGTGTAATACGCCAAGTGACATCTCCGCTGGGTAGCGACACGCCGGAAAATGTAGCCGCCTTGCCTTGTATGGTAACGGAATCGCCGAAAGCGATATCGCCCTTGATCGGGAGGAAGTACGCTTGGAAAGTCGGGCGTTTGTATTCCTCTACATGAATATATACGCTCATCTGTCCGGTACTTAACCGGAAGACGCCGCTTAGGGTCTGTTTGGGGATGGAGAACTCGCCGTTAAAAGAACCGAAGTCATTAGTCGTGAATTTCTTCTGGGCTAGCTCTTTCCCGTTAGCGTCATACAAAGTCACCGTAAAAGTCTGTCCGGCCACGGCATGCGGGTCGTTCGAGTCTTTTACGTAGGCGAGACCTTTGAAGAAAATGGTTTGTCCCGGACGGTAAAGTCCACGGTCCGTAAAGATCGAGACTTCTACCGGGTTCTTTTCCGGTCTGCGGCCGGAACCCATCGGGTAGATATTTGTCAGCATAGCGTTGGTATCTCCCGGTCTGCTGGCTTGGAACGCCAATACTTGACTGTTCGCCGGAAGCGTGGCCAATCCTTCCCGGTCTGTTTTGACGGTACCCAGTTCTTGCAGGTTACGACGCTGACCGCCGTAATAGGTAACGATCGCTCCGTCAACCGGCTTCCCGCTAAGATAGTCGGTAACCATGACCTCTTGTTTATTACCGGAAAGATTACGATAGATTGCGGCCAATCGGGTTACGCTAACCGTATTGATCGTCTTTAGCTGTTGTCCGGGTACGGTTACGACACATTCATACAATCCCGGTTGATCCATAGATATATGTAAGGTCGTATCTTGCTGCGAATAGGTGTTGGGCAGTAGCAAAGAGAATGTCTTCTCGTTTACGAGTTGTCCCAAGGTGCTGCCACTTGATTTTTTTGCGGATGTATGGGCTGCCGCTTGTAAAGGTGTTTTCGAGCTTCGATAGATTTGTACGATGACTTTCTGTACATTCTTATATTCCAGCTTGATCCCCAGTTGCTGTCCCGGATAAACCGTATTGTTTGTAGATGCGGATAAAGTAGGTTGTTCCAATTGTGCCAAGCGATTCTTTAAGATAGCCGTGCGAGGGTAACCGGAATATCGTTTGATACCCTCCTCGCATAGTTTCACCTCTTCCGCTTTGATAGAATCCCATTGGGTAGAGACGTAACGAAACATACTGCCGCTAACCAAATCCAATTTGGCGATTAAGATCTCGGCGGCATAGTTTTGAGAAGCTAAGTTCCTGTAAAGCTCATCCAATGCGTTCATGTAAGCCTCAAAAGACTCTTTATCCCTTTTATCCCCGTAAAGGAATCGTAGGTAATCCAATTCCGTAAGGAGGACCGATTTCATATTCGGCTCCTTATTTTGAAAGGCGATCAAGTCTTTATAGATCTGTACGGTCGGTTGGATGTCCAGTGCCCGGAAGGCAAGGAACTCATAGAGGGTCGGACGCAGGGTTTGCGAGTCCTTTCCGATCTCCAGAATATCCTTGAACTTGCTGACAGGCGTATTTTGCAATAAGGCCGTAGGTCGCAATGATAAATCGATCTCTTCCTTGATCTTATCCGTGAATAAGTTGGAAGTCCATACCCGGATATCCTCCGGGATATAACCGCTTAATTGGGTTCTTTGGTTGATGGTCCACTGGTTCCGTTGGTAGTAATTCTGATACATCTCCGCCAGCATGGAATGTAATACCGCCACGGAAGCCGAGTCGGCGCAACTGTTGGTGTAATTCTCCACCTCCTTGATCAGTTCCGGGAACTGATCATCGTTTACCTCCATCTGTTCTTTCATTTTAAGGATAAGATTCTTGATCACCATAGGGGTATTCTTATCGTTTATAGCTTGCGTGATAACAGAACTTTTTTGTTGAGGCTGGGCGGCCCGGCTATACATAATAACCGCCGAGATGCCGCAAAGTATCAGGGCAGATAAAATAATTGCTCTTATCTTCATATCTTTTGGGTTTTATAAGTTTAACAATAAACCTTTCCTATATAGATACAAAGAAAGAGCAAAAAGTTGTAAAACGTACGTTAATGTTTATTTTTTGCGCACGTAGGTGATGTAGGTGTAGGGGTAAGGGTTCTTCTCGTCTGCGGGATACTCCTCACGTTCAGTCTCTTCCCAAAGGTCCCAGTTTACGACGGGAAAGAACGAGGTAGCGTCGGGAAACTCATGATGGATGCGGGTAATATACATTTTGTCGGCTATTCTCAAAGCCTGTCTGTAGACCAACGCGCCGCCAATGATGAATATCTCGTCCTCTTTCTCACATAAATCCAGAGCGGCCCCCATAGACTCGCAAGCGAAACAATTCACGAAACCAGCTTCGGGCATAGTCGTCAATACGACATTCTTCCGATTGGGCAGTGGCGCTACAGGGAGAGACTCGAATGTCTTACGTCCCATGATTACCGCATGTCCCGTGGTTAATTCCTTGAAACGCTTCATGTCTGAAGGCATGTGACATAATAATTGCTGATTCTTTCCGATCGCGCTTTTATCTGCGATTGCTGCGATGATAGAAATTGTACTCATAGACTTATTGATTTATGATTTGTAATTTATGATTTATGAATTAACTGTCAACTGTCCATCGTCAACTGCCAATTCTCAGACGGCCACTTCTCCCTTGATGTGGGGATGCGGGTCGTATCCGGTCAAATTGAAATCCTCGAACTTAAAATCGAAGATGCTCTTTACGTCTGGGTTGATCTCCATACGTGGCAACGCACGTGGCTCACGTGTCAATTGTAACTTAACTTGCTCCAAATGGTTGCTGTAGATATGGGCGTCTCCCAACGTATGAACAAAATCTCCCGCTTTAAGGCCGGTAGCTTGTGCCATCATTTGTAATAACAAGGCATAGGAGGCAATGTTGAACGGAACGCCAAGAAAAATATCCGCGCTACGTTGATACAATTGTAGGCTCAACCGTCCGTTCGCCACGTAAAACTGGAAGAAAGCGTGGCAAGGAGGCAGGTTCATGTTGTCTAAGTCCGCCACGTTCCATGCGCTTACAATGATTCGTCGTGAATCCGGGTTATGCTTGATCGTCTCCACGGCCTCGGTGATCTGGTCGATAGATCCTCCTTTATAATCCGGCCATGACCGCCATTGGTAACCGTATATATGCCCAAGGCTACCATCCGCGTCGGCCCACTCGTTCCAGATGCGTACGCCATGATCTTGCAGATATTTTACGTTGGTATCTCCATTCAGGAACCATAACAATTCGTAGATGATAGACTTCAGATGCAGCTTCTTGGTAGTGAGTAGCGGGAATCCCTCTTCCAGATTGAACCGCATCTGATGACCGAATACGCTGATCGTTCCCGTACCCGTCCGGTCTTCTTTTCTAACTCCCTCGGTAAGCACTCTATTGAGCAGCTCTAAATATTGTTTCATTACTCACTTATTACAATAGTGTGCAAATGTACAAAAGTGAATCGTATTATACTAGAATAACGGGTCAAAATATGAAATCGGTTGAGGATTCAAACGGTTTCTTCCTGTATCCTTGGCTGTTTCTTCGGGAGGTATTAGGGGATTTGTATGAAGGTCTAGCATATTTATCAGCTGTTGGACGATCATCTACCAACTGTTGCATGATCTTCCAACGGCTGTTGCATGATCATCTACCAATTGGTGGATGATTAAGATGTCAAGAGGAAGAGTGTAGTACTTCGGGAGGAAATCGGTAAGGATTCCCGAGAAAATGCGTAAGGATATTGGACCTCATGTGGATAGAATGCGTATCTTTGCCCGAAGAATAACATTTATTAATTTTAAAGGAAAGAGATGAAAAAACTTTGTTTTGCGGTCATGGCAATGTGTATGTTATTGTCATGCGGAGGTAAGAATGAGAAGGAGGCGGCTACGGAAGAGGCCACTCTTTCTGGTTTGATGAAGTCGGATTTTGTATCTGAGGTAGATGGTAAGCCGACTGCTTTGTATGTGTTGAAGAATAAGAAAGGGGCTGAGGCTTGCGTAACGAATTGGGGTGGACGCTTGGTTTCCGTGATGGTGCCTGATAAGAACGGTAAGATGACGGATGTTGTGCTTGGGTATGATAATATCGCTCAGTATGTAGCTTTTCCGGATAATAACTATGGTGGTTTGATCGGACGTTATGGCAACCGTATCGCGAATGGTAAGTTTACGTTGGACGGAACGGAGTATCAACTTCCGCAGAATAATAACGGGCATTGCTTGCATGGAGGTCCGAAAGGATATCACGCGGTAGTTTGGGACGCGAAACAGATCGATGACCAAACCTTGGAGTTGACTTATCTATCGAAAGACGGTGAGGCAGGTTTCCCCGGTAATCTGGATATCAAGGTGATCTATAAGCTGACGGATGATAACGCCGTTGATATTAAATACGAGGCGACGACGGATAAACCTACTGTCGTGAATTTGACGAACCATAGTTATTTTAATCTTTCCGGTGTTCCCGGCTCGCAAATCATGGATCATACGATCATGATCGACGCGGATACATATAATCCGGTGGACGAGACTTTGATCCCGACCGGTATCGAACCCGTGGAAGGCACGCCGATGGATCTTCGCAAATCGGTAGTGGTAGGCGCTGATATCGACAATCCGTTTACGCAATTGGTTTACGGTGGTGGTTACGATCATAACTGGATATTGAACGCCGCCGGCGATATCAATAAGGTAGCCGCTAAAGTTGTATCTCCGACAAGCGGTATCGTTATGGAAGTTTACACCAACGAGCCGGGTCTTCAATTCTATGCCGGTAACTCAATGACGAAAGCGGGTGATAAAGGCAAGTTAGGTGTGGTTTACCCGCATCGTGGCGCTCTATGTCTGGAGACTCAACATTACCCGGATAGCCCGAACCAGCCGGCATTCCCGAGCGTAGTGCTTCGTCCGGGCGAGAAATATACGAGTGAGTGTATTTATAAGTTCTCGGTAGAGTAAATAAGGAAGAAAGTTCCGGATTTGGAAATATCCACATAATGGTGAGGCGTATATACATAAATAGGATGTATATGCGCCTCTCTTTTTTACTCACGGAAGCATCTTGTTTATAGTGGAAGAATTTATCGCTAGAGAGTATACGCTATCTTTTCCCAATAGATTTTAAAAGAGAAAAATAAATCCATATGATGTATGAGAAAAAGCGTTATATTTGTATCGATAAAGTAAACTCTTGTGGAAATTCAAGGGTTTATGAATCAAAGTGTGATTACGATAAGCGTTTAAGATATTATCTTTGGAACTGAAAATCGCCAAGTTTCAAGTCGGACAGAGATAATAGGCAACTAAACGCTCACGCTTGTTATATATACTGCCTAATAGTATACGTAATAAGGCGTGGGCTGTTGTTTATTATTTGTCCGATGGGTGTTTGGCGATGCCTCAGTTTCGAATAGTAGATTAACAGTTCCCACGCTTCTTTTTTGTAGCATATAGAAATACCGAACAAGGTGAACGGTCCGGTTTGAGGGAAACGTATATGGAGGTAATTAAAAAGCAACGTTTGGCTGTCTGTCGTATATTATTGGATGTAGTGGAAGGTGCGTGTGAGGTCCGTGATCCAGATCTGATCATGCGGACTCGTCATTATCCGGCACTTCAAAGGGAGATGTGTTTTGCGGATCGGGATTGGGAAGAAGCGAGAGATTTGAGTGTACTTGCCTGCTTGGTACTATCCAAGGAATTGCATTATAAGGTTAAGATGATGATCGGTTTGGTAGCTCATGACTTGTATTCAAGGGAGTCCTCGGTCTCTTATCAGCAACGCCTGTCCTTCGATGTGCTGATGAGTGCGATCGATTGGCCGGTCTCTTTTAAGGAGATCACGCTCTTTGCTCCCTCAAAATAAGTTATAGTTTGTACGTAAGACCTTGAATTCCGTTCTGCGGTTGATCTGGTCGGCGATCTCTTGCTGTTCCGGCGGCAGGGCAAGGATGAATTCCTCGGTAAGCACATCGCCTTCCTTCAAGAAATCGAATTGCTTGGCCATCTTCTTGTTGATCGTCTTGGGAACGCTTTCTCCATATCCTTTCGCTTCCAGACGAGCCGCCTCGATACCTCCCGCTATTAGGTAATCCACGACCGATTGCGCACGGCGTTGAGCCAAACGCTCGTTATACTGGTCCGTACCTTTCCGGTCCGTGTGGGCACCCAGTTCGATCGTTACGTTCGGGTTATCGTTCAGCATCTTGATCATCTCGTCCAAAGCTTTCTTGGATTCCGGACGAAGGGTCGCTTTATCGAAATCGTAGAAAATGTTATCGATAACAACCGGCTTGCTGATCGGAGAGAGAAAGAAATCCACGATATACGTCTCGTTTTTCTCCTCGGGGCCGGTATGCAACTCGTAATTCTGGTTGAGGTAACCACGGGCGCTGGCCATCATGACATAACGGATGTCCCGTTCCAACTCGACACGATAGGTACCGTCTTTCTTGACCGGGACTTTCACGTTCAGTCCGTCTTTTCCGACGATGCGTACGGTAGCGTCCTCGATCGGATATTCATCGACATCGTTTACGATTCCTTCGATGAAGATGGTGATCGTAGGCCGTTCAAAGGAATATATATGGTCATAGCCCCGTGCGTCGTTGCGGTTGGAGCAGAAGAAGCCTCGTTCCTCTTTTCCGGCGAAGGTGATACCGAAATCGTCTGCCATAGAGTTGATGGGAGCGCCTAGGTTCTCGACATTCCACTTCCCTGTACTGTCTTGCGTGGCCTTGAACAGATCGAGACCGCCCATTCCCGGATGTCCGTTGGACGCGAAATAAAGGGTGACGGAATCCCGGACATACGGGAACATCTCGTCTCCCGGGGTGTTGATCTCTTCTCCTAGGTTCTCCATCGGGCCGAAATCGTTTCCCGCTACCCGGGCACGGAAAATATCCTTGCCACCGAAACCGCCCACGGCGTCGGATACGAAATACAAGTATTTGCCGTCCGGCGAGATGGAAGGATGGCCGAGGGCGGTAACCGAGTCTTTTACGATCGTCGCACGGGTTCCTTTTCCCCATTTGGCGCTGCTTCGGGTAGATATGTAAATCTCGGCGGTACGAGGGCCTTCCGGATCTTGGGCGCAATAGGTATAATACATCGTGTTTCCATCGGGGGAGAAAGAGGGGGTTCCTTCGTCGTATTCCGTATTCACCTCGTCTTCAAGCTCTACGGGAGCTAGCCAAGCCCCTTTCTCGTCTTGCTTGACAAGGAAGAGGTTATTGTTATTTTGCCCGGTGATGGCGCTAACTTTTGCGTCTTTGTCTTTCGAGCGGGAAGAAGCGAAGTATAGTTGGTCGTATTTATCTCCGGCCAGCATCGGACTGAATTCTCCCCGGCGGGAATTGAATTTATCCATGCGTCTTACCTCGTAGCGGGTAGGGTTCTTTTTCCATCCGGGAGCTAACTCGCATCCTTGTATGCCGTTGATGGCTAATAAATTGCTAGGATCGTTCTCCATATAGATATCGTAGTTCTTGATCGCTTCCGGATAACGTCCGGTCTTCTGTAACATCTGTCCCATGCGTAGGTAGACGGTACTATCGGGGTAATCATAGCGGATGGCGTTCATATAGGCACTAGTCGCTTTCGCCGTATTGTTGATCAACCGGTTACATTCGGCCATACGGTAAGCGATATAGCCGCGCAAATCCCTTTTCTTCGGGGATGTTTTCGTGTAAACTTTACGATAAATGGCGGCTGCCTCATAGTATTCCCCGATACGCTGCTTCTCCTCGGCATCGCTCAACTTCGCCGATTTGCAGGAATACAAGGAAGATACGATAAGCAAAAATAAAACATATATAGTAAAATGCGCTTTCATTCAATCTGGAATATATTCGTGCAAATATAACGAATTGTATGGGATCTTATTGTATGTTGAAAGAAAACAGTTACCTTTGTAGAAAACGAAACCTATTCAGATGAATCTATTAAGTAAGTCAAAAGTTGCTATGGCTATGGAAGGATTACCGGAGCATTTTTCTATGGACCAGCTTGTCGATAAGATGTCTTTTGTCGATAAGGTCTGTATTGGAATAAAAGAATCAGAAGAAGGAAAAGTGCTAACCAAATTGGAATGCCGGAATAAATTAGCGAAATGGTTGAAGTAAAATGGACTGATTTTGCGATCCAAAACCTTAATGAAATTGGAGATTATATTGAGAAGAAGAGTTATACCTCGTATGCCTCCCGAGTTGTAAGTGGATTGTTTGCGGCGGTAGATGTTTTAGAACGTTTTCCTTTGGCCGGGCGTATGGTTCCGGAGTTTCAAGATACGACTATAAGAGAGCTTATCCGGATGAATCATTACCGGATTGTTTACAGAGTGGTTAATGAGAGCCGAATAGATATTTTAACTGTTCACCATTCGGCTCGTATTTTACATGCATCTATATTAACAAGGAACTATCCCCATAACTTAGAAACCTGAAATCGTGCTCTAAGGCATACTCATAGATGGATTTCCAGTTTCCTTTTACGAAAGCGGAGATCAGCAAGAGCAAGGTGCTTTTGGGCTGGTGGAAGTTGGTGACGATTCCTTTTACGATCTTGAACTCATAGCCCGGGGCGATGATGATTTGTGTAGCCGTTACCAGCGTATCCGCATCATGCTTATCCAGATAATCGAGGATGTTTTGAAGGGAACGCTCCGCTGTCAGCCGGTTGTTATTCATGTCGTAAGGCATCCATTGTTTTACGACGAGATCTTCGGAAGTCGCTTCGGGGTTATTATCTAGGATCACGCCCATGTAATAGAGACTTTCCAAGGTCCGTACGGAAGTCGTTCCTACGGCGATGATATTTCCAAGGTTGCTTTTGATACGTTCGATGGAACTGCGGCGGACGGAGATAAATTCCGTGTGCATCTCGTGCCCTTCGATCGTGTCGCTTTTTACCGGTTTAAAGGTACCCGCTCCGACATGCAAGGTGACTTCTTCCCGCCCGATGCCCCGAGCATCTATATCGGCAAGTACTTCCGAAGTGAAATGAAGTCCGGCGGTCGGTGCGGCGACGGAGCCTTTTATCTTAGAATAAACCGTTTGATAGGTCTGTAGGTCGCTCTTCTCTGTTTCTCTGTGTAAATAAGGAGGAATCGGCAAGACCCCGGCGGCATCCAAGATATCGGCGAATGTATAAGTCTCGTTATCCCATGTGAATTCGATCAAATGTGTGTCACCATGAGACTTTTTCTTATCCGCTGTCAGCACGACCGGTTGATCCTTAATGAAGATCGTTTTGGATAAAGTGCCTTCTTTCCATTTCTTAAGGTTGCCAACCAAGCAAGTCCAGCTACAGCGTCGGGTCTCTTGAAAAATCAAAGCGTAATCATGAGGCTCGATGGGCTCCAAACAGAAAATCTCGATGCGTGCGCCGGTCTCTTTCTGGAAAAGTAGGCGGGCTTGTATGACCCGGGTATTATTGAATACCATCAAGCTGTTTTGGGGAAGATAATCCGTGATATGCTTAAAGATACTTTCGCTTATTTCCCCGTTACGGTAGAGTAAAAGTTTGGACTCATCCCTTTTAGGCAATGGAAACTTCGCGATTCGTTCGTCCGGTAACGAATAGTTATAATCTTCGATACGTATTTCTTGTGTCTTCATTACTTCTTCTGTCCTGTTAAAAAAACATCCGTTTGTACGGATTCCGAGTGCAAAAGTAGTAAATAGGTTTCGGATTCGCGGATTATTCCCTAATTTTGTGCGCATAATATAATAAGGTATAGAATATGAGTATTCAAATAGGTGATAAAGTTCGCTTCCTGAATAGTGTGGGAGGTGGAGTCGTACGTGGATTCCGTGGAAAGGACCAAGTGTTGGTTGAGGATGAGGATGGGTTTGAGGTTCCTGCCTTGATCAAGGAATGTGTCGTGGTTGGGGGCAATGATATGCAAGTGCATAGCTCGAATCGCCCGAAAGTACAGGCTCCGGTAGAGACTCCTTCCCCAAAGAAGCCTGAACCCAAAGAGGAAAAGGTCGAGGAGACACCGGAGGGAGAGCGTCTGAATGTGTATCTGGCTTATCTCCCGGTCGATCCGAAGGCGTTTCAGCAATGTGGCTATGAGACGTATTTCGTGAATGATAGCAATTACTATTTGTTCTTCAATTATATGAACCGAACGAATAATAGCTGGACAAGTCGTTATAACGGGATTATTGAGCCGAATACGAAAATATTCCTAGAGGAGTTCGGTAAGCCGGAGTTGAATGATCTGGAAAGGATCTGCGTGCAACTGATCGCTTTCAAGAAGGATAAACCCTATTCGTTGAAAAACGCCGTATCTGTAGAGTTGCGCTTGGATACGGTTAAGTTCTACAAGCTTCACTGCTTTATGGAGAATGATTTCTTTGAGGAGGATGCCTTGATTTATCCGATTATCCGCAATGACTTGCCCGAGAGAGAACTATTGGTCTCTGCGGCGGAGTTGAAGGAAGCTATGCAGCAAAAGGTTCGTGAGGAACGTAGGGTTCCCCGGCAAATCGTGAAAAAGAAGCCGACGAATAGCGCTATCCTTGAGATCGATTTGCATATAACCGAATTGTTGGATAATACGAATGGATTGAGCAATGCGGATATGCTGACGTACCAGTTGGGAAAATTCCGTGAGGTGATGGATCAGTACGCTCTTAATAACGGACAGAAGATTGTCTTTATCCATGGAAAAGGCGATGGCGTACTGCGTAAGGCGATCGAGAAGGATTTGAAGACCCGTTATAAGCAACATTATTTTCAAGATGCTTCTTTCCGCGAATATGGCTTTGGTGCGACGATGGTAACGATTAAGGCTGATACCTCGAAACATGGCCATTGAGATAGAACGGAAATTCTTGGTCTCCGGTGATTTCTTACCGGAGGCTGTTAGCTCCACCCGTATCGTGCAGGGATATATTTGCTCACAGCCCGGACGTACGGTTCGTATTCGTATCCGGGGAGAGGAGGGATTCCTAACGATCAAAGGCGCTTCGGATGAGAAAGGCTTGAGCCGTTATGAGTTCGAACAAAAGATTCCTCTGGTGGATGCCGAGCGGTTGTTGGAACTTTGCGAGCCGGGTGCGATCGACAAGGTTCGTTATCTGGTTCCCAGAGGCAGCCATACGTGGGAAGTCGATGTTTTCCACGGAGCGAATGAAGGGTTGATCCTTGCGGAGATCGAGTTATCGTCTGAGGACGAGCCTTTTGAGAAACCGGCTTGGCTTGGTAAGGAGGTAAGTGGAGATCGCCGTTATTATAATTCAATGTTGACAAAACATCCTTTTAATAGTTCAAATACATGAAGAAACTCTTTTTATCTGTAGCGGCCGCTATATTGGCGTTTCCGGTCTTGGCCGATGAGGGCATGTGGCTGCTCCCTTTATTGAAGCAACAAAAGTTTGCGGAGATGCAGGCCCTTGGTCTGCGATTAAGCGATCAGGAAGTGTATAGCGCCGAGGCTCCTTCCTTGAAAGACGCCGTGGTTCGTTTTGGCGGTGGTTGTACGGGCGAGATGATCTCTCCGGACGGGTTGGTGCTGACGAATCATCATTGTGGTTATAGTAGCATCCAACGGCATAGTACCTTGGAACATGATTATCTGACGGACGGCTTTTGGGCGATGTCTCGTGATAAGGAGCTTCCGAATCCGGGATTGACGGTTACTTTTATCGATAAGATCGACGACGTGACGGATTATGTGAGGACGGAACTGAAAAAGATCACGGATCCGAACAGCATGGAATTCTTGTCCGCTAAGTACTTGAATGGCCTCGCTAAAGCGAAAGTAGGTGAGAAGTTCTTACAGGATAACCCCGGTACGGAAGTCGAGATCAAGGCTTTTTATGGAGGTAATAAGTACTATATGTTTACCAAGAAAATCTATTCGGATGTCCGTTTAGTCGGTGCTCCCCCTTCCTCTATCGGTAAGTTCGGTGCGGATACGGATAACTGGATGTGGCCTCGTCATACCGGAGACTTCTCTCTTTTCCGTGTGTATGCCGATGCAAACGGAAATCCGGCACCTTATTCGGAAACCAATGTCCCGCTTCGTCCGAAGCGTTGGTTAAAGCTTTCTATAAAAGGTGTGGAGGAGAACGATTATGCCATGATCATGGGTTTCCCCGGTCGTACCAATAAATACTATACCTCATGGGAGGTAGCCGAACGTCGGGATATAGATAATGCGGTACGTATTAATATCCGTAATCTCCGTCAAGAGGCGATGCTGGAAGAAATGTTGAAAGATCCGCAAGTCCGGATTCAATACGCTAGTAAGTATGCGGGTTCTACGAACGCTTATAAGAATGCGATCGGTAGTAACTGGGCGATCAACAAACGTAATTTTGAGCAGGTGAAAAACGATGTGCAGAATCGTTTGATCGCTTGGTCGAAGAAGATGTGTGAGCCTTCTTATCCAGAAGCGCTTCTGACATTGGAGCAGATCGTTAATGATCGTAAGGATTTGCGTTTCCGTAGTTGGATGTTGGATGAGGCATTGAGCCGTGGTATCGAGTTCTCCAAAGTTCCGACCGATATCGAGACTGTTTGTGAGGCTTTGGAGGGGAAAGATCGTTCCGAGCAGCAAAAACAGGTTACTCAATTGGAGAGGGCTTTCCACCGTTTCGCAGATAAGGATTATGCGCCGATGGTTGATAAGAAGATAGCGAAAGTCATGTTAAAGGAATATAGGCGTTTGGTCGCTCCGAAGTCGCAGCCGGCTTATTTTTCCGTAATCGATAGCAAGTTTAAGGGGGATGTGGATAAATTCGTAGATTATCTGTTTGATAAATCGATCTATGGTAGCGAGAAGAACTTTAATGCGTTCAAGGAGCACCCGTCTGTCAAAACTTTGAGAGAAGATCCGATGATTCTGTTCGCGCAATCCGTAAAGGATGAGAAAAAGGCGTTAGATAAGGCTTTGGCTGATTTTGATGCCGGATATGCGATCGCCCATCGTGCGTATGTGAAAGGACTTTTAGCGATGTATGGAGACTTGGCTAGTTTTCCGGACGCGAATTCTACGCTTCGTCTGACTTATGGGCAGGTGAAAGGTTACAGTCCTCGTGATTGCGATTATTATGGTCATCAAACCACTTTAGACGGCGTTATGGAGAAGGAGGATTCTACGAATTGGGAATTTGTGGTTTCTGCTCGTTTGAAGGAATTATATCAAGCAGGAGACTTTGGCCCTTATAAGATGCCTAACGGTAAAATGCCGGTTGCCTTCTGTGCTACGACCCATACAACGGGAGGGAACTCCGGTAGTCCGGTATTGAATGGACAAGGAGAGTTAATCGGTATCAATTTCGACCGTAACTGGGAAGGAGTAGGAGGGGATATCCAATATCTGCCCGATTATCAACGCAGTATTATCGTAGATATCCGTTATGTCCTATTCGTAATCGATAAATATGCCGGAGCCGGTTATTTATTGAACGAGATGGAATTCTCAAGATAGAGAAGTAAGTTAACTTACTTCTCTATAAATACAAAAAAAGGAGACGTATCTTTTAAAGATACGTCTCCTCTTTTTGTATATTTATATCTATAACTTAATAAATCTTGTCAAGATCAACAGCTTTGACTCTGAAGATATGACCGTTACGAGAGAATACCAACTCTCCGTCTTCCTTCTTCTTCTGATTCACCAAACGCTGAAAAGCTATATTTGCACCTTTTACTATATTCTCTTCGAATTCTCTAACTTCTTGCTCATTCATGATGTTCAAGTTTTGTAAAAATATCTAGATTATACACTTCCCTTTTATCATTCTTGAATCCCTTGGCGATCACTTCCATGGGAGACATCGAATTATCAGTTATCATCCAATAGTCACTAATAGGAAGGTATAGCTCAAATAAATTGTGGATACCGGCCTCATACCGACGCCGTATCGTTGCTTCCGGAATATTGTGACCTCCGGCGGCTACCCTCATTTTTACACGTTCCACGGCTAGATCCGGCGTATTCAGCCAGAAGTAAAGCAATGTAACATAATAACCTTCCCTTTGTGCTTCCCGTATCAGGTTTGCGACTGAACGGGTGGCCAGCGTAGTTTCCATTGCGAAAGTCTCACCAGCACCGATGAGTTCCTTTATCCGCTTATACATAATACGACTAGCTTCAACGGCGACGGCTATACTGTCTGCATTAAAAGGGGAAAGTCCCTTGGCTATCTCGTCTGAGTTAACAAACTCCCTACATTTTAGCATTTCTGGTAAAATCGTGAAGGAAGCTGTTGTTTTTCCTGCTCCGTTGCAACCTGATATTATATACAAATATGGCACTGTTTGCTGTTTTTGATGCTGCAAATATATGTAATAGTTTTTTAATATGCGTCGTTTTATTTCTCAAAAATCGTGAAAATGTGCAGGAGATGTACTTTTAACTAACAGATTTGTTGGGGAAAGTGGTGGTTTTGTTAATTTTTATACCCAAAGTAGATCACTCATGATTCCGTCGGAAACGAAGATTCCTGACTTGGATAAAATCAATTTGTCACCGGTTTGTAATAAGAGACCTTGGTTGATATGGGGTTGAGCTTGCTTTTGACAATAAGAAAGGAGCTTCCTGCCAAATTTTGTCTGGATATCAGCGAAAGAGACTCCCCACATGGTTCGAAGGCCGGTGATGATGAAGTCGTTGTACCGGGTGCATAGGTCTAAATCCTCGGATTCTATTGTCGGATGCCCATTTTCTATACCTTCTATATATATAGGTAGAGAAGATGGATTCCATTCCCGGTCTATCCCGTTATAAGAATGGGCGGAAGGACCGAGGCCTAGATATTTCTTTCCGGTCCAGTAGGAGCTATTGTGCTTGGAGAAGAATCCGGGACGGGCGAAATTGGAGATCTCGTAATGCAAATAGCCCGCTTCTGCCAACCGGTCTATTAATGTGGAAAAGAACGAGACGCTTAACTCCTCGTCTACGGGAGTTACTTTTCCCGCTTCCATTAATTTGTAAAGTGCGGTACCTTCTTCGTAAATGAGGTGGTAAGCGGAAAGATGGGGAACATCCAGCCGGATCGCTTGTCGCAAATTCTCTTCCCATGCTTGCTTCGTTTGGTTAGGAAGTCCGTAGATCAAATCGATACTGATATTTGTAATCCCATATTCCTTGCATAGTTCTACTGCTTTAATCGCTTGTTCCCGGTCATGGCGACGATTCAGAAAACGCAAATCTTCCGGATGAAAACTCTGTACACCCATGCTGACCCGGTTAAAAGGATAATTACGGAGAAGCGATACATATTCTCGTTTCATGTCATCCGGATTCGCCTCTAAGGTAATCTCCGCTTGCTCGGCTACATCAAAAAGACGATAGATGGCTTCGAATATCTTACCGAAATCCTTCTCGTCTAATTGAGAGGGAGTGCCTCCCCCGAAGTAAATGGTTTCTAATGCTTCGTTTCCTATATATCCCTTCCGCAATTCCATCTCTTTTATAAGTGCATTTATATACGGCTCTTTATACTTCATCTCCGTATTGGAAAAAAAGTCACAGTATAAACACCGCTTGGCGCAAAAAGGAACGTGGATGTATAAACCTGCCATATTGAATAAATGGCGAGTCTTTACAGGAACCTTTTATCCCTTTTAAGAATGTCGTAGAAGGTGGTGTATTAGAGTTAGATATGGCTGAGACTGCCAAAGATCAATATTGATCTTTGGCAGCCCTGCTGCACAACATAGTTCTCAAACACCGGGCGATAATTGCTTTTTTCCTTTACAATCTCTAATTTGCGCCCTCGTGAAAGTGATTCACGCCAAATAAACGTATTGTTAAACTCAAATAAATCCTGATATCATGAAAGTATACCAAACAAATGAAATTAAGAACATCTCTATCTTGGGAAGTTCGGGCTCTGGGAAAACCACTCTCGCTGAAGCTATGCTTTACGAGGGTGGAGTTATAAAACGTCGCGGCTCCGTTGAGGCAGGAAATACGGTGTCCGATTATTTCCCGGTTGAGAAAGAGTATGGATACTCAGTGTTCTCAACCGTTTTCAGTGTAGAATGGCAGGATCGGAAGCTGAATTTCATCGATTGTCCGGGTTCGGATGATTTCGTGGGAGGAGCTGTTTCCGCTCTGAATGTCACGGATACGGCACTGATGGTATTGAATGCCCAGTACGGTGTTGAGGTTGGAACCGTTAACCAGTTCCGGTATACTGAACAATTTCATAAACCGGTGATTTTCGTTGTCAATCAGCTTGATAATGATAAAGCCGACTATGAGGGAACCATCGCCCAGTTGAAAGACCGTTGGGGCAGTAAGATCGTTCCTATCCAATATCCGATTAGCTGCGGCTCTTCTTTCAATGCTGTGGTGGATGTATTAAAAATGAAGATGTATCGTTGGAAACCGGAAGGTGGAGTTCCTGATGTATTGGAAATCCCCGCCGAGGAAATGGATAAGGCGATGGAGTTGCATCAAGCCTTGGTGGAAGCCGCCGCTGAGAACGACGATATGTTGATGGAGAAATTCTTTGAGGAAGGTGCCTTGAGCGAGGATGATATGCGTGCCGGTATCCGTGCGGGCTTGGTTACTCGCGGTATGTTCCCGGTATTCTGCGTATGTGCCGGTCGTGATATGTGTGTTCGTCGTACGTTGGAGTTCTTGGGTAACGTGGTTCCTTGTACAGACAAGATGCCTCGTCTGATTACTACGGAAGGCGTAGAGGTGACTCCGGACTCGAATGGTCCTACTAGCTTGTTCTTCTTCAAGACTACCGTGGAACCTCATATTGGTCAGGTTTCCTATTTTAAAGTGATATCAGGAAAAGTAAAAGAAGGTGACGATTTGATGAATGCCGATCGTGGTTCCAAGGAGCGTATCGCACAGTTATTTGCGGTAGCCGGACAAACTCGTACCCCGGTTACGGAAATGGTGGCGGGTGATATTGGAGCGACCGTTAAGTTAAAGGATGTTCGCCGTGGTAATACATTGAACGGAAAGGGTTGTGATTATCGTTTCGACTTCATTAAATATCCGGATCCGAAATATCGTCGTGCTATCAAGCCGGTGAATGAGGCTGACGCCGAGAAGATGATGGAAATCTTGATACGTATGCGTGAGGAAGACCCGACATGGGTAATCGAGCAGTCCAAGGAATTGAAGCAGACAATCGTTTCCGGTCAAGGTGAGTTCCATCTTCGTACATTGAAATGGAGAATCGAGAATAATGATAAATTGCCGATCGAATATCTGGAGCCGAAGATCCCGTATCGTGAGACGATTACGAAAGCGGCTCGTGCGGATTACCGTCATAAGAAACAATCCGGTGGCGCAGGCCAGTTCGGTGAAGTTCATTTGATTATCGAGCCTTATTATGAAGGTATGCCTGCTCCGGATACCTACCGTTTCGGCGGACAGGAGTATAAGATGAATGTTCGTGATACTCAAATAATTGATTTGGATTGGGGTGGTAAAGTCGTGTTCGTAAACTGTATCGTTGGTGGTGCTATCGACGCTCGTTTCTTGCCAGCTATCTTGAAAGGTATCATGGCTCGTATGGAGCAAGGGCCGTTGACGGGTTCG
>OGDP01000356.1_pt1 | contig 44825 bp, 34 predicted proteins | sample 1570441 | NCBI WGS metagenome assembly OGDP01 (sample SAMEA2581961, study PRJEB24529) | metagenome | biome: Human gut stool | place: China | collected 2011
AACTTATTTTGATTTAAGTTCAAAATAATAATGAGTATGCGTATTTCCAACGTATGCTATTCGGTACTTCGAAATTGGTCACTGAATATATAAACCGCGGGGAAGGGTATGACAAAGTAAGGAAAGTGTATAGTGTCAATATTGTATATTTCTCTTTAGGGAGTGGAAAGGATATCGTATATCATGGAAAAACTGAATTCCGCGGAATCCATCAGGGAGATGTTTTGGAATTGACTCCTTTTCAGAAACAGACATTCAAAGTAGATAGTGTCAGTCAGCTTTATCCCGAATATTATATTCTGAAGGTCAATGATTTCAATCAAGTGGCCCGGAGTCCGTTGGAAGAATGGATTTATTATATGAATACTGGTGATATACCCGATAGTGCGACAGCACCGGGGTTGGATGAGGCTCGTCAACGCCTGAAACTGGATAGGATGACTAAAGAAGAATTAAATGCTTATTATCGTCATTTGGATAACATAGTGATTCTACGAGATAATATATATACCGAACGTGCAGAAGGTCGTGCAGAAGGTCGTGCAGAGGGGCGTGCAGAGGGACGTATGGAAGAAAAAAGAGAAATGGCACATAATATGAAATCTTTGAATATTCCACTTGATACTATTTCTCAAGTTACAGGACTATCCATTGAAGAAATAAAAAGCTTATAATAGGATTGCCACAAAATATCGTGAATTTAAAAAAAGATAAAGACAACGCTTCCATTTATATTGGGAGCGTTTTTTGTTGGATGTAATTTACATAACCTATTTGATTGACATACATCTGCTTGATCTAAAAATGAGACATAAATTGATAAATGCGGATTATCGTCTTCACCTTTTACAATCCCCCATGAAATCAGCAAAGCATTTAATATAAGGGGAAGTGGATAATAATGTGAATATTCTTGGTTGAATATAATAAATAGTGCTACTTTTGTGACCTAATAATTATAATGTGAAGTGTAATGAGGATTAAAAATACGATTTTGTTATTCATGATTGCTTGTATTGGAGGAATTGCACTTTTTCTAGTATGCAAATATACTTATCAGCTAAAAGTCACAGAGTTAAAGAAAGAAGCGTACAATGTTTTTATACAGGTACTGAATGAAGAACTGAAAGAACGCAAGGTGGAAGGCCCTCTTATACATACTATCTCAAATGTAGCGTCTTGGTTGGGAGTCGATCTTCCGGATTCAGTCTCTATTATTGATTCCACTGGAAAACATAGGTACAAACTGGATCCCCAAAAGCATCTGAAGAATATCACTGATATGACTGATATGAGACTTTTACATAGTATTGTATTTATAGAAGATCCTCTTATACCTGATTCTCTGAATTCTATTTGGAGAAAGTATTTGTCGAGTTCTCATCTACCAACTAAATCAGCTTTAAAAATTTCTCGAACTAATTATAAAGGAGAAATAGATTCTCAGACTACACTTGATAGTAAATGGTGTATTCCTTCGAATATGGTATTTACTTTTTATATGGGCTATGCCTGTGAGATAGAAATGATGGGATATCTCCATTATTCAATATGGAATATAATGCCTACTATGCTTTCAATTTATTTTTTGTTGTATATTATCTATGTTTACGGAAGCTATCGTTTTGCTATGTTTGTAAACAGGAAAGTGGTAGCGATGCGGCGAAAAGAAATTATAGAAGTGCCGGTTATCACATTGGTTAAAGAAGCGAGTGATACTCCTGTTCGTTCTTATATTTTGCATGATAATATAATATTTTATGCAGAACAACAAATAATAGAACTGGATGGCAAAAAAGAAAAAATACAGAAGCAGCAAAGTTTATTATTGGAGTTATTCTTGCGAAACAAGGATGAAGGATATGTCTTGGAAGATGATGTCATTAGTCAACATTTATGGCCGGATAGAAGTGGGAGTGTTGATAGACTTCATAAAGCGATAGGACGTTTGCGCTCTAAGTTGAATGAATTGGACGGTTCAATAGATATAAAACGACAGGGAACGAACGCTTATCAATTGCTTCTTTAAGTTTATCGAAGGAAAATGAGTATCAAAAAATATCGATTTCATCGATGTTTTTTTGATTAGTGGTTGATAAAAAATAGTTGGTCAGAAAAGGTCAGCTATTTTTTTTGTTTTTGCTATTCGAACAGAATACCTTTGTCTGCATAATTAATCTTATAAAAAAAGTATTATGAAAAAGTTCATTATTTCAGTATTTCTTATTGTTGCGGTAATAGTCACTAAACAATTAAGCTCCTATAAAGGATATGTAAGTTCTTTGCTTTTATATAATATAGAAGCTTTGGCAGCAGATGAGGGAGGAGGACCTTATAACTGTGTTGGAGTCGGATCTATAGATTGTCCCTTATCTCATTATAAAGTCAAATATGTATTTAGCGGCTACCGTCTTGAGGAATAATGTTTTTCTTCTACTTTTCCTCTTTATTTTTTTTTCTTGTGATAATAAGCATAAGGAATATGCGGAAAACGTATTTCCTTATTCCAGATTTCCGCAGGAAAAGGAATTAAGAGGGGAAGTAATAGAACTCGATACAGCCTTGTTCCGTTATCCATTTCGAATACGAATAGAAGGGGATAAGGTCATTGTGATAGATTTACATGGTACTGATCATTACGGACATCTATTTCAATATCCGAGTTTTCAGTATCTGTCTTCTTTTGGACGGCGTGGAGATTCTCCTATGGAAATGCTTTCAATGGAAAACTTTCGTTTTTATAATCATGCAGTATGGACATTGGATGCAAACAAGAGCGAATTAACTAGGTTAGATTATTCTTCATCCGGTGATTCACTGCTTCGTGAGGAAGCGGTAACATTGGATGAAGATATACTTCGACCACTTGATTTTGTTGTGTATGATGATACAACATTTGTCATTCCTGACTATTCAGGTGAGAGTCGCTTTTTAAAGGTTAATTGCCAAGGTAAACTTATAGAGAAGATAGGCGCTATACCTACAGCAAATGAGAAAGCTTTGCATGAAGCCCGTCCGGCATTAGCACAGGCATGGCGTAGTTTTTTAGATTATAATCCCCATAATGGCGTTTTAGCTGCTGTCACTCAACTGGGAGAGGTGGTTGAAGTTTATAATTTGAAAGACAGTACTCATGTTGTTCGTATCGGTGAGCACAACGAACCTGAATTCAAAGTTTCCGATGGGTATGGTATACCAACAGGCATTATGGGATTCAGTGATGTTCAAGTAACTGATAGTGCTATTTATGCGGTGTTTCATGGAACGTCCTTTAAAGAGATAGCAAGGCAAAGCGGCAGACTTTCTGATGGTGGAAAATACATTTATGTATTTAGTTTGAAAGGAGAGCCGTTATGTAAATATGTACTTGATCATTATATATATGGCATTTGGGTAGATGAAGCTACTAAAACAATAATGGCGACAGATGTAAATAGTGACCAACCAATACTAAAATTTAGCTTTGGTTGAATGAGATAATTAACTTGATTAAAGGAGCAGAATGATGAGTTTGTTCATCTTGCCGAATTTGCTTACATATCATCTGCTCCTAAAACCTTTAAAAAGATTCCGATGCAAACATAAGAATAAAAAATTAATGTAGCAAACTATTGCTATTCTGTTGAAATGATATATACAGAATAAAAAGGAGAAAGTATAAACTAAAAAATACAAAATGAAAAAGAAAATGATGGGCATTATTGCCATTGTCGCAGTTGCCGCTGTTACGGGATACAATGTATATACTTCACAAAAAAATGTGAAGTTGTCGGATTTGGCTTTGGCTAATATAGAAGCATTGGCTAGTTCAGGTGAGGGCTCTCAGAGTGATTGTAATACTTATTGTATGACCAGCTATTTTGATACATGTATTATTCGATATACAAATAATACTTTTACTACTTGTTATGATAGTAGAATAAGGCGATAGCTAACTGATTCGTTTAATAGGCTATATAGAGGCACTGTTAATCTGTCTTCTATGTAGCCTAAAAATATATAATAATACAATGAATATCCGTAAATCATATATAATACTGTTTTTGATAGTATTAGTTGCTTGTTCAGATAAGAATGGAAGTAACTATCAGGATGCAACAACTATTGAATATAAAGATTTTGCATCTACCCAAAAATTGGTAGGGAAAGTATTCTTATCAGATAAAGAAGTCTTAAAACCGATGCGTGTTTATGTCTGTGATACTATTTTAGTAACAATGAATCCAATGGAGAAAAAATTGTTTCATCTTTTTGATTTAAATTCTAAAAGAAAAATAGGTCAACGGATTTCTTTAGGACAAGGACCGAACGAAATGATTCGCCCTTCTATTATAAAATTTGATGAGAATCAAATCATAATATTTGATGTTGCCTCCTTTACGTTATTCACGTATGATACAGCAGATTTTATTTCGAATGAAAATACACTTCCTGTAGAAAGAAGAACATTAGAATTACAGGCATATGGCGAAATTGGTATGCTTGCCGATTGTTTAATAGGATCAACTTATAATCCAAAGAATCAATTTGTAAAATTTGATAATACAGGAAATAAGGTCGGTGAATTTGGCTATTATCCAGTAGTGACAGACTTGTCATATACCGATGATGAAAAATTGGAGGCTTTTAAATTTTCTTTTGTAACTAATATGAAAGATAGGATTGCTGTTTGTTATAAATGGACAGATTTAATTGATATTTATGATCAAAACGGGCAGCTGAGAAAAAGAATTCATGGACCTGAACATTCGTATGCACGTTTCAAAGAATTCCATAATGGTGATGCTATTGCCGCTACCCCTGATAAAGAGAACAAAGATTCATACTTTTTTCCATATAATGTTGGAGATGATTTTTTTGTATTATTTAATGGTAAGTCTTGGAATCCGGATGCCAAGGAAATGGAATTACCGGATCGTATATTTGTTTTTGGATGGGATGGTTCTCCTCAAAAAATATACTCTTTGGATCAAGGAATCATAAATTTTGCTGTTGACAAACTCCATAAAAAGATTTATGGAATTAGTAGCTCTCCTGAATTTCATATAGTGGAATTTTCATTTTAATAATAGGATAGTAATGAAAAGTGTAAATTTTATACTATTGCTATTGTTGCTGATATCATGTTCAAATAGAAATGATAGTGATATAACTTCTTTTCTGAAAGAGTGGGAACAGAAAGAGATTCTGTTCCCTAAAAATATGTATTTTACAACAATGTTGGAAGATACTATATATTATAATCTTGACAGTGAATATAAGATATTGACATATGTTGATTCAATAGGATGCACTAGTTGTAAACTGCAATTACCTGCATGGGATATGTTGATTAAAGAAATGGATTCTTTATATGTTGGTAAGATGAATTTTATTTTTGTATTTTCTCCTCATAGAGTTAAAGATATTCGTCATGCTATATTAACTTCCAATTTTAACTATCCAGTATGTGTGGATGATCAGGATAGTATTATTAAACTTAATAAATTTCCTTCTGATTCAAGGCTTCATACATTTTTATTAGATAAGAATAATAAAGTTATTGCTATTGGTAATCCTGTATATAATCCTAAAATAAAGGAACTTTATTTGAAAATCATTTTGGGCAATAATTATCTTTTATCATGTGATAAAAGATTGGAGACTAGTGCTGGATTTGATAGACAATCCTTGAATATGGGTGAGTTCGATTGGAAACAGGAACAAATATCCGAAGTCTTATTAAATAATTTAGGGGAAGGGCTATTAGTTATAAATAATATATCTACTTCTTGTGGTTGTATTTCAGTAGAATATTCTAAAGAGCCAATTCGGCCTCATGAAAATATTACTATAAAAGTAAAATATAAGGCGGATCATCTAGAGCGTTTTAATAAAACTATTACAGTACATTGTAATACGGAAGATTCTCCACTTAAATTGAGAATTACAGGAAATGCAAAATGAATTATAGAAAATAAGATTTGATGAAGAAGCACTTAGGATATATTGAATTAATACTTATCGCATTATTCATTCCTGTGGTATCGCAGTTCATTGCTAAAATAGTATATAAAGAAGAACCAACCTCTTATTTGGAAGTCGCTTTGCAATCTGCTGGAAATAGTCGAATAGAGTTGGAAAAGGTGCTTCGTTATTATAAAGAAAATTCATCTGATAGTTTAAAATATAAAGCAGTTTGTTTTTTGATAGAGAATATGCCTTTTTATGCATATTCTGATGGAGAACAACTGGAAAATTATAAATCTTACTATACTTGCTTGAAGAAGAGCCCAAAAACACCACAACAAGTAGCCGATTCAGTAAAGGAAGCATATGGCTCTATGAAAAAGCTTGATAAAAAGCGGGATATATTAGAGGTAGATTCTGCCTATTTATGCCATAACATTGACTGGGCATTTAAAGTTTGGCAGGAACAACCTTGGGGAAAGAATATCTCATTTGAAACGTTTTGTGAATACTTACTGCCTTATCGGATAGGTGATGAACCATTATCTTATTGGCGTGAAACGTACTATGAAAAATATAATTCGTTGCTTGATTCATTGCGTATGTCTGATTCATTAGATATAGAAGATCCTGTGGTTGCCGCTAATTATTTAATAAGTAAATTGCCTGATGCCCTATCCATTTGGACATATAGGGCCTGAATATGTACAATATTTATCAGGAACATGCAGAGAAGTGACTGATTTTGGAGTGTATTTATTTAGAGCTTTGGGTATTCCTTGCGCCATTGACTTTGTTCCTGTACGTAGTTATGTAAATGCCGGGCATTTTTGGTTAACAACATGGAATAAAGATGGAGAGGAGTACATGACTGACTTTCCACAAAAGTTACGCCCTGTACGTAAGAATTGGTGGTATCGGTGGGATGATAGTTCTAAAGTGTATAGGTATACTTTTAGTGTGAATAGAAAGTTGTATGAGCAAATGGCAAAATATGGGGAAGACATATATCCATTTTGGCATTTGCCTAAATTTATGGACGTAACTTATGCATATGGATATAACTTTAAGAAAGAGTTGGTTATTCCTCTAGAAAAGCTATATAAAACAAAACGGATCGGGAAAATAGCTTATCTATGTGTCAGTGACCGGGATCGTTGGACTCCTATTGATTGGACTGAATATGATGCTGGCCGTTTATCGTTTCAATATATGCGCAATGGCTCGTTTATGAGAGTGGCTACTTATGAGAATGGTACATTATGCTTTTTGACCGATCCTTTTTATGTTGATAAACAGAGTAATGAGATCTGCTATTATCCCGCAGGAAAGGAGAAGGGAGATGTAATATTATACGCTAAGTGTGATATTGGGAGAGAAAATGCGTTCAGAAATCGAATGATAGGAGGTGTTTTTGAAGGGAGCAATCATCCTGATTTTTTGGAAAAAGACACCTTATTTATTATACAGGGCAGACCTACTCGTTTGAATACAACTGTAAAAAGTTGGTCTGATAAAGAATATCGTTATTTAAGATATTTTGGTCCGCCCAAAAGCGCATGTAATATTGCGGAAGTCGCTTTTTATGGGGAGAATGATACCGTAGCTTTATCTGGGGAAATTATAGGGACTCCCGGATGTTACCAACATGACGGAACGCATGAATATACTAATGTCTTTGATGGAAAAACGTGGACTTCCTTTGATTATTTTAAACATACCGGTGGATGGGCGGGACTTGACTTGGGTAGAAAAGTCCGTGTAGACCGTATTGTCTATACTCCGCGCAACAGAGACAACTATGTCCGTCCTGATGATGTATATGAGTTGTTTTATTGTGACAAGGACTGGAAGTCTGCCGGAAAAATTAAGGCAACTGCCGACTCATTGGTATTTCAGGGCATTCCTGTAAATACGGTATTGCTTTTGAGAAATCATACACGTGGATTGGACGAGAGGATATTTATTTATGAAAACGGGGTACAGCTATGGAAATAAGAATGTATATCAGATTTGTTGCAACATGGAGAATGATTATAGCCTCAGGTATTATTTCTCTGATATATGCATGTGCTTGTCCGGATGAGAAGACTCCCCGCCTGTCCGCTATTGTTCCTACTGAACATACATTGTTGGCTGTTACCCCTAGTTTAAGTCTTCAATTAACGGGGGATACCTTAAATAAAAGTTATCCGCAGTTAAGAACCGGAAAAGCGTTTCCGATAAGTGGCTTTTTACGTGTAGACGGCATACCTTATCGTTTTATGGGAGGTGATTCTTTACGTATATCTCCTTTAGCACCTCTTTCGAAGGACACAGTCGGATGGACGGGAAAATATTCTTTCTTGTTCCCGGGAAAAGGATGGGAGCAGAGGGTATATGACGATTCTTGGTGGAGTGAAGGAAAAGGGGCTTTTGGCCCGGTAAAAGGGTATTATTATCCGGCTCATACCCTGTGGGGAGCGGAAAATATTTATGTCCGCAGGCATATCAAGGTCGGTAATAGAAATGTTTTGAAGAATCATAAAGTTTATGTCCGTTATGTATGCGACGATCGGATAAAACTTTTCTGTAATGGGAAACATCTGTTGGAAAGCGGATTTACACATCAAACGAAATGCCAGCGTTTGACAGATGAAGCAATTAATCAAATAGTGGATGGAGATAATATCTTGGCTGCATATTGCCGCAATACAGGTGGAGCTGCCTTATTGGATTTTGGCTTGTATATAGAAAATAAAACTTATGCTGATGCGGAACCTGCAACTTTGAAAAAAATGAATGCGCAAGCTACACAGACTCAATTTATTTTCCAGTGTGGAGAGGTGGAACTTCAGATTGATTTTGTCTCACCTTCCTTATCGGAAAAGTGGGATATGGCAGGGTGGCCTGTCGGTTTTCTTTCCTATCAGGTTCGTACGGAAAACGAAAAAGAGCATACGGTGGAAATTATGTTTGATGTAGATGTGGAATGGATGTTTGGTACGAGGAAAGTTGATAGTTGGGTTGAACATGATTGGCGTTTTGCGAAGTCCGACAGTTTGTATTTGGCTATGATAGCAGGGGAAACAACGTTTTCATGTGAAGATAATCATATCATCTTGTCTCAAAACTTGTGTGCGAGAAATGAGAATAAAGGTGTATTACTTATTGGACATGAAGAAGGTCGGACTTTCCAATATAGCGGTGAAAATTTGCGCCCACTTTGGAATAAGGATGGAACAAGAGAGGTGAAAGAATTAATGATGTCTGTAGGAAACAGATACCAGAAATTTAAAACCGAATGTGATGAATTGGATTATCGGTGGAATATCAAGGCATTTCAAGTAGGAAATGAAACCTTTGCCGGGGCCATGCTTTCTGCCTATCGTAACTTTATGTCTTCTCACAGGTTTGTGTCATCCTCAGACAATAAGCTTTTTTGTTTTGGTGATACTTTGGGTAATGTCAGAGAAGCTTATAAAAGTTTTCCGGCATTGTTGTTTTTTAATCGCACCGATTGGATGAAAGGGTTGTTGGAGCCCATATTTGCGTATTGTGAAGATATTCATTGGGCAAAGAGGTATCCACCTTACGATATAGGCTTGTATCCCATTGCTAGCAAACAGGTGAAACTAGAAGACTGTGCCATAGAAGCGGCAGCCAATATATTGATGATGACAACTGCTATTATTGAAGCGGAACAGGACTTTGGTTACGCTGATATGCATTGGGAACAATTGTGTTTATGGGCGGATTATTTGCAGGAAAGGATGAAGAAAATGACTTTTCCATCTGTAGGGTTATTGGAGCATGACGACGAACGTGTGAAATGTGTGTTAGGGCTGATGGCTTATCATAAATTGGTTCAATTAAAAGGAAACCTATGAGCAAAGTGAAAAAAATCTGGAATATATTGGAGAATTTGGCGTTCTTCATATTCTGTATGGTGGTAATTTTATTCTTGATGCAATTGTTCTGCTTTACTTCATTCAGGATACCTTCGGATTCTATGGAACCGACATTGAAGGATGGCGACCGGATATTGGTTAATAAGATGATAAAGGGGGCTCGCCTGTTTGATGTGTTCGCTGTTCTGAATAATGAGGACGTTGTTATCCACCGGACACCCGGATTGGGGAATTTCAAGAGAAATGATATACTGGTTTTTAATTTCCCTTATCAAATGAATCGTTGGGATAGTGTAAGGTTCGATGTAATGCAATATTACGTAAAGCGATGTATTGCTTTGCCTGGAGATACGTTAGAGATTCGGGGCGGATTTTATAAAATACGTGGATGTGACGAACAACTGGGAAATTACAGCGCTCAACACGATCTTGCGAACTTGGATCATCCGGAGCAGTATGGTATTGTGGTCGGTACATTCCCGTATGATAAACAAATTGGATGGACTATCCGTGAGTTCGGACCTTTGCCGATTCCCAAGAAAGAACAGACGGTAATGATGAACCGTACAAACTGTCTTTTGTACAGGCAGTTGATAGGTTGGGAACAGAAGAAGAAACTACGTATAAAAGACGGACAGATATTGCTGGGAGACAGTGCGATTACCCAGTATCGCTTTAGAAAGAACTATTATTTTGTATCCGGTGATAATATGGCAAATTCACAGGATTCAAGATATTGGGGGATGTTGCCGGAAGAATATATTGTAGGTAAGGCTACCCGTATCTGGTATTCGGAAGATAAATTTACGGAGAAACCCCGCTGGGATAGAATAATGAAGAAAATAAAATGAAAAATGAGATATAAATTGATAAATACGGATTATGGCCTTCACCCTTCACAACTCTTTATTCATGGGGGGATAGCGGGTGAAGGTATAATTGCAATATGTAATTTATAGGTAGAATTTAGCATAAAGGAGCGGTCGTTTACTTGTAAAGGACCGTATAATATAGAAAAAACATACGGTTGATTGATTCAAAAGATACGGTTGTTTAGGGTAAATCATGCGGTTGTTTTACCTAAAACATATAGGAGAGTTAATCAAAAGATATAGAAGAGTCAGACAATTGAAGTGCATGAAAGCAAAATTGAAGTGGATAAGACCTAGAAGGAAAGGTATGGCAGATTTGATAGCGCTCTTGGGAGTGGCTGCAATTTTGAGCGTAGTGGTTTTTGCCACTCCGAGTGACATTCCTGTTGGCGAAATGGCCTATCAAAAACTGTGGTTGGGACGCATGATCTTTGTTTTTGTCATTTGCTGTGTATTTTCTCTTTGCCTGAACAGAAAACAATATCTGTCTTTTCCATCCATCGTAACATGGGTATTGATTGTATTGGGAGGTATTGAGGCCATTTGGGGATTGAGACAGATATACGGTCTGGCAGTTTCCAATCATTCCTTGTATGCACTTACGGGGTCTTTCTATAATCCGGGTCCTTATTCGGGATATTTGGCGATGATATTTCCGCTCTGTCTGCATGAGTGGCTAAGCTTGAGAGAAAAAACGGAACGTACATGTCTGGAACAGGGAAAATATTATGTGACATTGGGAGTGATACTGTTGATTCTTTGTGTGCTGCCTGCCGGAATGAGCCGTTCGGCTTGGATTGCTGCCATTATATCGGGCGTATAGGTATATGGGATACACGCCTCATGGAGAATCAGATTAAAGGAGATCAGAACGAGATATAAAAGAAAGGTAGGATTAGCTTGTATCGCAGGTGGTGTTATAATCATAATGATTGGCTACGCACTTTTCCAACTGAAAGCAACTTCTGCCAACGGACGCTTGTTCATGTGGAAAGTCAGTGCTCTTGCTATTGCTGAAAGTCCCATCGTCGGACATGGAACAGGAAGCTTTGTTTCAGCTTATGGCAGAGCGCAGGAAGGTTATTTCGCCAACGGTGAATATTCGGAGACAGAAGAATTAGTGGCAGGAAGTCCGGAGTATGCTTTTAATGAGTATTTACAGATAGCGGTGGAATATGGAGTTCCTTTTTTATTGGTGACTGCATTAGTGATTACATTTTGTCTTTGGAGGGGAATTACGGAAAATAGAATTGGCATTTGTGGAGGTGTGATTTCAGTATTGGTATTTGCTTTTTCTTCTTATCCGATGCAGATTCCAGGCTTTGCTGTTGCATTCTATTTATTGTTGGCGGCTTGTGCCATTGGGCGCTCGAGGATAATACTGTCACTTTTTCTTTCAATGATGGTACTATTGGGAACGTATTATTGGAGGAACAACCAATATGATGCGTGTAAGGACTGGCATTGTGCTAAAATGCTATATAATATAGGGGATTACCGATCTGCTGAAGAAGATTACGAGAGATTATATCCCGAGTTAAAGAATCGTGGGACATTCCTTTTTGAATATGGTCATTGTCTTCATAAATTAAAAAAATACGAAAGATCGACAAACGTATTGGAGGAAGCGATGACACACAGTAATGACCCGATGATATTGAATGTTATTGGCAAGAATTATCAGGCGATAGGAGAATATGAAAAAGCCGAAAAGTTTCTGCTACGTTCTACACATCGGCTTCCGGGACGGATTTATCCGTATTATCTATTAGCAAAGCTTTATGCAACACCTGATTATCGGCATGAGGAGAAGTTAAAGCGAGCGATTGAAGTAGTCTTAACAAAAGAGCCGAAAGTTCAATCGACGGCGATAAAGGAAATGAGAAAGGAAATGGAAAAATTAATAGTCGACTATAATAAACTGAATTCTAATTTGAAAAAGGAGGTTGAGGCAAAATAGTTAATAAGAGATTAGTGCAAATTTGTTTTGCTATCTGTTGAAATAATAAATACAGCGATATAAAAAGTCTAATTTATAAATAATTAAATCATGAGAAAAATTGCGTTAGGAATAGTAGTGGTGTTAGTTATCGCTTTTGCCGGATATAATATCCATGAATCGCAATCAAAAAAAGATCTATTGATAGGACTTGTTTCATCTAATGTTGAAGCATTGGCTCGTGGAGAGGGTGGAGGAGTACCTTGTGGTGGTCCTAAAACCTCAATAACAGGAACTTGTAAATCGCAAAACGATTATAATTGTAAAGATAATAGAGGTTGTCAATAAACCTTTAAGTGTATAATTATTGGAGTAGGGGAATGACAAAGCTTCTGTAAGTTTTGTTATTCCTTTCTCCGAATTTATTATTAATCATGAGAAATTTGTTCTTTTTGTTTTTTGCTTTGTTTTTACAAGGATGTGCCAAGCAGCAGAGTTTGTCTAGTGTTCCAGAGGACAAAATTGATTTTGATCAATTGGAGAGAATCCCTTTAAATGAAATATCTGACTCTTTACTTGGCGGAAAAAAGTATATCTTATTGGATATGCATGATGAGGAGCTCCTTTTTGGAGCTATACATAAAGTGTTGTGCAAAAACAATAGGATTTATATTTTAGATAGGAAATTTAATAAGCTCGTTGTTTTTGACATGAAAGGACAAGGGATTGGAAAAGTGGGTACCTTTGGACAAGGTCCGGGAGAGTATCTTGATATTGCTGACTTTGATGTGGCGGAGGATGGTAAAATTTATTGTATTGATGGGCAACTTGATAAACTATTTTCTTATTCTCCTGACTTGATTTTTTTATCAGCAACTTCATTACCCTTTGATGCAGATATCTTACAAACTTTAGAAACAGGTTTCTTATTCGGGTTGTCTTCTTGGAATCATAAAAAAGGTAAAGGTAGTAAAGTTGTTTTGGTGGATGAAGAGATCAATATATTAAAAGAATATCTCCAATATGATGATTTTTTTGATCCTAATTATTGGTTGTCTTTTTATCAATTTGTAAAAACAGAAAGCCATATCGTTTATAATCAGCCAATTGATAACCATGTCTATCTATTCAACCATTCGGGCGAATTAGAAAAAAGTATTAATATTGATTTTGGTGATAAAAACGTACTTGATGAAGACAAAAAAGATATTGAACGTAATATTGAAAAGTTTGATAATTATTGTTTGTTGAGGGATTTTGTTGTCGTAACAGATCGAATGATAGGGGGAGCATTATGGGACGGAAGGCAGCATAAAGTATTTCTGCATGATATGGAGAATATGAAATGTTATAATAGCGAGGTAGTACTAGATTCAGATATGTCTTGGGGTACAGGATATAGTAATGGAAATTGGATTACTTATATAGATCCGGATTCCGATTTGTCAAAGTATAAATCGCTACCAGACTCAGTAAGACATCATTTAGGAAAAGAGGGCTTTGTGCTATGTTTACAAATATTACATTAATATGAAAATAATATATATATTATGCCTTGGGATGGTATTCTTTCTGTTAGGATGTCAAAGTAATACGAAGCAATTGGAAGATGAGGTCTTGAAATGGGTAGGGAAAAAAATTATTTTTCCTACCTATAATGAAACTGTTACATTTGGTAATGATACGTTTTCTGTAGGTGAAAGGCATAAATTCCGAATACTTAGTTATGTGGATTCCATAGGATGTAGTAGTTGTAAGTTGAAATTGTCGGATTGGAATAGTTTTATTATGGAATTAAATTCAAAGTATAAAGATCAAATAGATTATTTGTTTTATTTCCATCCGAAAAAAACAGATAATATTTACGATCTTATGTGGAAGAATAAATTTTTTCATGCAATATATGTTGATGCAAATGACTCTTTGAATATCTTGAATCATTTTCCTGAAGATGAACGTTTTCATACATTTTTATTAAATGAAAATGACGAAATCTTAGCTGTAGGTAATCCAATTGCGAATCCTTATATAAAGGATTTATATTTAAATATCATATATGGTGATAATATCCAGTCTGCGGTGGTCAGTTCTTTGGAAGAAACGAGAATCTCATTTTCTAGTTTATATTTGGATATGGGAATATTTAACTGGAAGCAAATGCGAAGTGGAAGTTTTTTTATTTCAAATATAGGAGAGAAGCCATTGGTCATAAATGAGGTTGTAGTCTCTTGTGGCTGTATGATAGTTAATTATGAAAAGCAACCTGTTTTAAAGGGAGACTCTATCAAAATGAAAATTGATTATAATGCCGAACATCCTGGGTACTTTGAAAAAACAATAACAATATATTGCAATGCCGAAGGATCTCCATTTAAATTGAAAATAAAGGGGGAAGCTCGATAAGAACTAGCTATTAAAGAGAAAAATATGAATAAACACAATTCTACATTATTGCTATGTCTGGCATTCGTGTTGACTGCTTCTTGCTCTGACAAGCAAAGTAATACGGAAAAGCAAGAGCTGGGAGTGACCACTGTTCTCCCTGATGCAAAAAATGAGGTCACCGTCCAAGTTCTGAAACGGCAGACTTTTAATCACGAGTTGGTAAGCAATGGCAAGGTAAATGCCCGGAATAAAGCTGATTTGCGTTTTGAGACAAGTGAAGGTATCGCCCGTATTTATGTGAAGAATGGCGACTGTGTGCATAAAGGGCAAAAACTGGCGGAGTTGGACAAATTCCGTCTGGAGCAGAAACTGTCCCAGTCTGAGGATGCTTTGTTGAAAGCTGAACTGGAGCTGAAAGATATATTGATAGGACAGGGGTATTCTGTTGATGATTTCAGCAACGTTCCGGCGGAGACGATGAAGATTGCCAAAGTAAAAAGCGGATATGACCAATCGAAATCACAATATGAGCTGGCAAAAAGGGAAATGGAACATGCCACACTGACCGCTCCTTTTGACGGAGTGGTGGCTAATCTTTTTTCGAAGGCTTTTAATCTGGCTAATACGTCTGAAGTATTCTGTACGATTCTTGATACCAAAGGTATGGAGGCCGAATTTACTGTATTGGAGAGTGAACTGTCCTTTATAAAGAAAGGTGATAAGGTAATGATTTTTCCCTATGCTGGAGGGGGCTCGTTTGAAGGCGGCGTGTCGGAAATCAACCCATTGGTGGATACCAACGGGATGGTGAAGGTGAAGGCTGACGTGAACGGAGAAGGCAGGCTGTTTAGCGGCATGAACGTAAGGGTCAGCGTGAGACGTAACTTGGGTGAACAGCTGGTGATTCCCAAGACGGCGGTGGTATTGCGCTCCGGCAAGCAGGTGGTGTTTACCTTGAAAGACGGCAAGTCCATGTGGAACTATGTGCATACGGGACTGGAGAATGCTACGGAATACATCGTTTCTGATAAATCCCCAAAAGGAGTTGAAGATGGTTTGTTGGAAGGAGATACGGTCATTGTGACCGGAAATCTGAATCTGGCGCATGAAGCGGAAGTAAATGTAAGATAATCAAAAAAGGTACGGAGTCGTCTGTGTGTAGTCCCGTGCCTAAAATCAAGTAGTATGATAAAATTTTTAATCCGGCGTCCTATTGCGGTACTGATGGCTTTTACCGCCTGCTTCATTATCGGGCTGGTGACGTATTCCACCCTGCCGGTTTCATTGCTTCCGGATATTGCCTTCCGGAGATAACGGTTCAGGTATCCGCCGCCAATACCTCTGCCCGTGAGTTGGAAAATACGATTGTGAAACCTTTACGTGGACAACTGATTCAGGTTTCGACCTTGAAAGATATCCATAGTGAGTCACGTGACGGGGCGGGAATCATCCGTTTGTCTTTTGATTACGGTACGAATACCGACCTTGCCTTTATCGAGGTGAACGAGAAGATAGACGCTGCGATGAACTTCCTTCCGAAAGAGACGGAACGTCCGAAAGTGATAAGGGCAAGCGCTACGGATATTCCCGTATTTTACCTGAATCTGACATTGAAGAATGACACTGCCGGTTATGGTACGGGAGAAGCTTTCCTAGATTTGTGCGGGTTTGCCGAATCGGTTATCAAACGCCGTATCGAGCAATTGCCGGAAGTCGCTATGGTAGACGTGACCGGAATCGTGGAACGCCAGGTACAAATTGTTCCTGATGAAAATAAGCTGGCAATGATGGGACTTTCCATCGAGGATATTGAATCGGCCCTGTCGTCCAATAATGTGGAGCCGGGTAGTATGACGGTGCGTGACGGGTACTATGAATATAACATTAAGTTCTCCACCCTGCTGCGCACGGCAGAAGATGTGGAAAATATCTATTTGCGCAAGGGCGACCGCATCGTACAGTTAAAGGATTTCTGCAAAGTCAGTATCGTGCCTGTGAAGGAGAAAGGTGTATCCGTGTCGAACGGCAAACGCGCAGTGACGCTGGCCGTCATCAAGCAGGCAGACGAGAACATGGATAAGATGAAGAATTCCCTTGTAGGCACTATGAACTATTTCCAGCGGGTGTATCCGGATATTGATTTCAGTATCAGCCGTAATCAGACGGAACTGCTGGACTATACGATTTCCAACCTGCAACAGAATCTTTCTCTGGGCTTCCTGTTTATCTGCCTGGTGGCGGTTCTGTTTCTGGGTGATGTGAAATCACCGTTGGTTATCGGACTTAGTATGGTGGTTTCCATTGTCATCAGCTTTGTATTCTTCTACCTTTGTAATATGTCATTGAACATCATTTCCCTTGCAGGATTGATTCTGGCTCTGGGAATGATGATTGACAGCTCGATTATCGTGACCGAGAATATTTCGCAATATCGTGAACGGGGATATTCCCTGCGGTGTGCCTGTATCACGGGAACGAGCGAAGTGGTGACTCCCATGTTGAGTTCCTCGCTGACTACCATCGCCGTATTCGCTCCCTTGATTTTTATGAGTGGCATTGCCGGAGCCATCTTCTATGACCAGGCTTTCTCTGTCACGGTAGGGCTGATGGTGTCTTATTTTACGGGAATCATGCTTCTTCCCGTTCTTTACCTGCTGGTCTACCGTACAAGCGTCCGTACCCGAAAATGGAAGTGGTTTTCTTTCAGATTCAATAACCCGATAAAAGATCATACGCTGGACCGCTTTTATGATTCGGGAGTGGACTGGGTATTCCGTCATAAAACATTCAGTGTGCTATTCTGCATCGTTTCCATCCCGCTCTGCGTCTTCTTTTTTTTCTTCATAGATAAGCAGCGGATGCCCGATATAGAAGAGAACGAACTGATTGTCCGCATCGAATGGAATGAGAATATCCATGTGGATGAAAACAGGAAGCGTGTGGACGGACTTTTTAAGGAACTGGAGGGGCGGTTCCTTGAACAGACGGCTTCTATCGGCAGGCAGGACTTTATCCTGAACCGGGAAGGGGAACTTTCCTCTTCCGAGGCGGAACTTTATTTCCGGACGGAGACTTCCGATGAGATCGCTTCCTTGGAACAGGAGATATACCGGAGGCTGAAAGAACGCTATCCGCTCTCTGTCGTGTCTTTCGCTCCGCCGGAAACGGTGTTTGAAAAACTCTTCGTGACGGGCGAGCCGGATGTCGTTGCCGAGTTCTATGCCCGCAACAGGGCGCAGGCACCGGAAGTGGAGACAATCCGTAAGGTGGAGCAGGCACTGGCGAAGGAAACCGGAATCAACCCCTACGGGTATCGCTTTCGAAAACCAGCTGGACCTGAGTATCAGCAAGGAAAAGCTCTTGCTCTACCGTGTCTCCTATAATGAGCTTTACCGTGTCTTGAAAACCGCTTTCCGTGAAAACAGCGTGACCATGCTGCATTCCTACCAGCAGTATCTTCCGATAAATATTGCGGGCAATGAGAGGACGGTGAACAGGGTCTTGCAGGAGACATTGATACAGACACAGCCGGACAGTAAAGGGGAGGTGGAATATATCCCGCTTCGGGAACTACTAAAGGTGACTCCCGCCGAAGACTTGAAAAGCATTACTTCCGGACGTAACGGAGAATTTGTGCCCTTCGACTTTTACGGGGTGCGGGATGCGGACAAGCTGATAAAGAATGTAAAGCGGGTAGCGGAGGAAACGGGAGACTGGGACACGGGCTTTTCCGGCAGCTTCTTCTCAAATCGGGAAATGCTGGATGAACTGGTAGTGATACTTATGATTTCACTGTTGCTGATGTATTTTATCCTTGCGGCACAGTTCGAGAGCTTTTTACAGCCTTTGCTTGTCCTGGCGGAGATTCCGATAGACGTGGCCTTTGCGCTGTTGTTGCTTTGGCTTTGCGGGCACACGCTGAATCTGATGTCCGCCATCGGGCTGATTGTCACCTGTGGCATTGTCATCAATGACTCTATCTTGAAACTGGATGCCATCAATGAACTGCGCAAGTCGGGCGTCCCTTTGCCGGAAGCCATCCATGAAGCCGGCCGCAGACGTCTCCGACCTATTATTATGACTTCGCTGACTACGATTTTTGCCATGGTCCCACTATTGTTCTCTTCGGATATGGGTTCGGAACTGCAAAAGCCGTTGTCCATTGCCATGATAGGAACGATGTCAATAGGTACGGCAGTGAGCCTGTTCATCATACCGTTGCTTTACTGGTTCATTTACCGGAAAAAAGAAGAAATAAGTAATAAAGAATAGTTCAAATATGAGAGTTATGAATTTAAGAATTCCCACCTTTCTCTGTGTCCTCTGTGTCCTCTGTGGTGAATCCTCGTTGTATGCGCAGAAACATCTGGTACTGGACCTGAATCAGACGATTGCTTTGGCGAATGACAGTTCGTTGGAGTCATTCCGCGCACGGAATATGTACCTTTCCGGTTATTGGGAATACCGGACATACCGCGCCAACCGTTTGCCCAGCCTGACGCTGGATCTTACTCCGGCACAATATAACCGGGACATTACGAAGCGTTACGATTCGGGCTCCAACCTGGATGTATACCGTACGCAGCAGTCTTATTATGCATACGGAGGACTGAGTGTGAGACAAAACCTGGACTTGACCGGAGGTGCATTCTATCTGGAATCGAATCTTGCTTATATGCGTAACTTCGGTGATAACAGCGCGACGCAACTCACCAGTGTTCCCGTGCGAATCGGATATTCGCAGAGCTTGGTAGGATACAATCCCTTCAAGTGGGAACGTAAGATAGAGCCATTGAAATACGAGCGCGTAAAGAAGGAATTTCTCTATAATGTGGAGAAAGTCTCGGAAACCGCTACGAATTATTTCTTCTCGCTGGCTATGGCACAGGCGGAATATAATCTGGCTAAGGATAACCTGGCTTCCACGGATACGCTGTACCGTATCGGACAGCAACGTCATCGGATAGCCGCTATTTCGCAGGCCGACTTGCTGACACTGAAGCTGGACCGTGTGAACGCGCAGAATACGTTGCAGAACAAGGCGAGTGATCTGAAACGGGCGATGTTCTCTCTAGCGTCTTTTCTTAATCTGGATAAGAATACGCAGATAGACTTGAGGCTTCCTTCCCGTCCCAACCGGATAGAGATTCCGGTGGATGAGGCTTTGAACTATGGAAAGAGTAATAACCCCCAATTGCTGGAATTGAGGCAGAATGTGCTGGAAGCGGAAAGAAATGTGGATAAGACGAGAAAAGAATCACGTTTCAACGCAAGCGTGAATGCGAGTATCGGCTTTAATCAGGTGGCGGATAATTTCGGTGATGTATATCATAAACCGATGCAACAGGATTTGGTGTCGGTCAGCGTTTCCATTCCGTTGGTGGATTGGGGTGTCCGTAAGGGAAAGCATAATATGGCACGGAATAATCTGAATGTGGTGAAAATCTCCGCCCGTCAGGATGAGATAAGCATTGAGGAGGAGGTTATCATGACGGTAAGTGACTTTAATATCCAGCAGCAACTGATAGCGAGTGCGGAAGAGGCGCTTGACTTGTCCATTCTTGCCTATAACGAGACGAAACAGCGTTTTATTATCGGTAAGGCGGACATCAACAGTCTCACTCTTTCACTTAATCGTCAGCAACAGGCGCAACGGAACTATATTTCGGCTTTACAGAATTACTGGCTGAATTATTACAAGATACGTCGTCTCACTCTGTTTGATTTCGCTGCGAATCTTTCCCTTTCCGACCGTTTCGATTTTAACGGAGGGAAACTAATTAAATGAAGAATGAGAAAAGATTGATATGGAATCTGAATTGAAAAGGTCTTCAAAGGCATCCGCTTTTACATTGATTGTCGCATTTGTCTGTGTGGCACTAGTCGGGTTGGCACTTGTTCCGTTGTTACCGGTCAAGCTGAATCCATCGCGGACATTGCCGGGGTTTAGTGTCAGTTTTAGTATGCCCGGCACTTCGGCTCGTGTGGTGGAGATGACGGCTACCAGTAAGTTGGAAGCAATGCTTGCCCGTGTGAAAGGGATTCGGAACATTTCTTCCACTTCGGGAAACGGGTGGGGAAGGATTAATGTAAGTCTGGACAGGCATGCGGATGCATCGGTCGCGCGTTTTGAAGCTTCGACGATTATCCGGCAGACGTGGCCTGAGTTGCCGGACGGGGTGAGTTATCCGTATATACAGATGCATAGTCCGGAGCAACAGAGTCAAGGGCCTTTCATGTCGTTTACGATTAATGCGCCTGCCACTCCCATTCTGATTCAGCAATATGCGGAGGAGCATATCAAGACACGGCTGGCACAGCTTTCGGGAATTTATAAGATAAGTATTAGCGGAGCTACGCCGATGGAATGGAGATTGGAATATGACAGTGAACAGCTACGTACGTTGGGGGTGAGTACGGATGATATTCGTCAGGCGGTCGGGCTGCATTATAAGAAAGAGTTTCTGGGTACTTATGATGTGGAACAGGGGGCTGCGGGCAGGCAATGGATACGCCTGGCGCTGGTTCCCGAACATGACAGCCGGGAGTTTGATGCCAGCCGGATACAGGTGAAGATGAAGGACGGGAGAATGATTGGTCTGGATGAGCTGGTGAAGGTTTCCCGCATGGAACAACAGCCGCAAAGTTATTACCGTATCAATGGACTGAATTCCATTTATCTGTCGATAGTTGCGGAAGAGACGGCTAATCAGTTAGCGTTGAGTAAGGAAGTAAAGGCATATATGGATAATATCCGGCTATTGCTCCCGACGGGATATGAGATTCATACGAGTTATGACGCAACGGAGTTCATCAGAGATGAGCTTGGTAAGATTTATTTGCGTACGGGGGTCACGGTGGCTATCCTGTTGTTGTTTGTATTGCTGATTACATTCAGTCCAAAATATCTGTTTCTGATTGTTGTCAGCCTGTCTGTCAATATAGCGATAGCGGTTATTCTGTATTACGCGTTCGGGCTGGAAATGCAGCTGTATTCTTTGGCGGGTATCACTGTCTCATTGAATCTTGTGATTGATAATACGATAGTGATGAGCGACCACTATCTGCGGCGTGGCAACCGGAAAGCGTTTATGTCTGTGCTGGCGGCTACATTGACGACGATGGGAGCACTGGCTATCGTTTTCTTTTTGGATGAGAAGATACGGCTCAATTTGCAGGATTTTGCCGCTGTGGTGATTATCAATTTGGGAGTCTCTTTGTTGGTTGCCTTGTTTTTTGTTCCGTCCCTGATTGATAAAATAGGACTGAAGCGGCGGAAAAGAATTTCTCTTTCGAAACCAAAGCTGAAACTGAAATCGGGACAAAGGATAGGGAACGTGCGTCTCTTAGTGTGGACACGCTCAAGGATGCACCGTTTTCCGGTTTACTTCAGCCGTTTTTATATATGGCTGATACGGATTCTTTGCCGTTGGAGGGTGGCGGTGTGCATACTGTTATTATTGGGATTCGGATTACCTGTATTCTTGTTGCCGGAAAAGATGAAGGGGGAAGATAAATGGGCGGAAGTTTATAATAAAACGTTGGGTACTTCTACTTATAAGGAAAAGGTGAAACCGATTGTGGATAAGGCGTTGGGCGGAAGCTTGCGGCTGTTCATACAAAAGGTGTATGAGGGGAGCTATTTCTCACGTAATGAAGAAGTGGTGCTCCACGCCAATGCGAATCTACCGAATGGGAGCACGCTTGAGCAGATGAATACACTGATAAAACGGATGGAAACCTATCTGAGTGGATTTAAGGAAATCAAACAGTTTCAAGCGTCCGTAGAGAGTGCCCGTCGTGCATCTATCCATATCTATTTCACCAAAGAACACCAGAAAAGCGGGTTCCCTTATACGTTGAAAGCTAATATGATAAGTAAGGCTCTTCAATTGGGTGGTGGAGATTGGAGTATCTATGGGTTGCAGGATCAGGGATTCAGTAATAGTGTGCGTGAGAATGCGGGTTCTTTCCGAGTGAAGATGTACGGGTACAATTATGACGAACTTTACGATTGGGCGGAGAAACTGAAAGTAAAGCTGTTGGAGCATCGGCGGATTAGAGAAGTGACGATAGGTTCTGGTTTCTCGTGGTGGAAAGATGATTATATGGAGTTCTACTTCAATCTGAACAAACGGCGGATAGTTGAAGAAGGAATTGGAGCCGGAGGGTTGTTTTCCGTTATCCGTCCGATATATGGGCGAAATATGGAAATCGGTTCAGTACTGACGGAGGAAGGAACGGAAAAGATAAGGCTTTCTTCCCGGCAATCGGAAGAAAGGGATGTATGGGCTATGCGGTATTATCCTTTTCAAGCAGGCGGCAGGGAATATAAGATGTCGGAACTGGCCATTGTCGAAAAAGGACAGATGCCGCAAGAGGTGGCAAAGGAAAACCAGCAATACCGCTTGTGCCTGCAATACGAGTATATAGGTTCTTCGGAACAGGGGCGTAAACTGCTGAAGAAGGATTTGGAGGAGTTTAATGAAGTCCTTCCGATGGGATATACCGCGAAATCAGAAGATAACAACTGGTCGTGGGGTGGAAAGGATAATAAACAATATCGTCTGCTCCTGATCGTAATCGGCATTATATTCTTTATTACGAGTATTCTTTTTAATTCGTTGAAACAGCCGTTGGCTATTATTTTTGTGATTCCGATATCTTATATCGGTGTATTCCTGACGTTCTATTGGTTCAAACTGAATTTTGACCAGGGAGGTTTTGCCTCCTTTGTCCTGCTTTGTGGCATCACGGTGAATGCAAGCATTTATATATTGAATGAATATAATGCGGTTCGTAAGCGTTTTCCGTGTCTTGCACCGTTACGGGCCTATGTGAAGGCATGGAATACAAAGATAATACCTATCTTCCTCACAGTTGCTTCTACCGTTTTGGGATTTATTCCTTTTATGGTAGGAGCGGAAAAGGAGGGATTCTGGTTTCCGTTGGCGGCAGGCACTATTGGCGGGTTGATAATGTCAGTGGTCGGAGTGTTTGTTTTTTTGCCCGTACTGACACTGAAGAAGAAGCATTGCTTTACCTCCTCTAAAGCTATGCTTTAGGTATGCTAAAGCGTAGCTTTAGACTGGATAAAGCTACGCTTTTGTTTTTACCAATTATTCCCCGCATTACTGCTGTTAATAAGCATTTCTACTCTTTGTTTGTACAAGTTCGCTCCTTCGGCAATGTTCTTTCCCGCATCCGCGGTTCCCATTCCATATATCACAATGGGGGTCTGCCATACCATGCCCGAGTGGATTGCACTTCCCTGATAAGGGCGCAAAAGTTCGTCCGTAGTGAATCGGTTTCGTCCACCACTGCGATAGGCCTCGTATTCCGAACCGGTAGTTGTCACTACCATCAATGGCTTTCCGGCAACGGCCGGAGTTTTGGATAAGAATGTGAAAACCTCGTCCTGCCATTTTTTTAATAATGACGGTGCGCTCATCCAATAGAAAGGAAACTGGTAGATAACGGCCGAAGCGTCGGAGATGATTTTACTCCATTCGTCGATATTGAAAGCGATATCTTCCGACAATTCGTAAAGGTTGAAAACCGCTACTCCCTCAATGTCACTGACAGCGTCAATTAATGCCTTGTTCGCTTGTGAGGCTTTAATGTTGGGATGTGCCAGCAGAATCACTACTTTTCTTAAATCTTTATTCATATTCAATCAGTTATTTAGGATGATACAACTACTTATAAATAATAAAGGCTTAAAAATAGGAAAAAGTTCTCGAAAAGCAATATCTTAATTAAAAATAAAACAATCTCTCTTTGCTTTTGAATTTGTATTTTTGCATCCGCGTCATTGAGGCGTTACTTTGGGATTTTAGATAAAACTTAAATAGTATGATGATAGACTTTGCACAGTTCCCTTCTCCTTGTTATATTATGGAAGAAGAACTTCTAAGAAAGAACCTTACATTGATCAAGAGCGTAGCCGACAGGGCAGGGGTGGAGATTATCCTTGCTTTCAAGTCGTTTGCCATGTGGCGTTCTTTCCCGATATTCCGTGAATACATACGTCATTCAACAGCCAGTTCGGTGTATGAGGCCCGTTTGGCGCTGGAAGAGTTCGGGAGCAAGGCACATACGTATTCTCCTGCCTATACGGAGCGGGATTTTCCTGAAATCATGCGTTGTAGTAGTCATATCACATTCAATTCGATGGCCCAATTCGAACGTTTCTATTCGATGACGGTTGCCGAAGGAAGCGGTATCTCATGTGGTATTCGTGTAAATCCTGAATATTCGGAGGTAGAGACGGAGCTTTATAATCCATGTGCGCCCGGTACCCGTTTTGGAATAACGGCAGACCTGCTGCCGGAAACATTGCCGCAGGGAATTGAAGGTTTCCACTGCCATTGTCATTGCGAGTCCTCCTCGTATGAGTTGGAACGTACATTGGAACATCTGGAAAACAAGTTTTCCCGTTGGTTTCCGCAGATTAAATGGTTGAATCTGGGGGGCGGACATCTGATGACACGCAAAGATTATGATACTGAGCATTTGATAAGACTGTTGAAGGAATTGAGAACGCGTTATCCACACTTGCAGATAATCCTGGAGCCCGGCTCGGCTTTTACCTGGCAGACGGGAGTGCTGACTTCCGAAGTGGTGGATATTGTGGAAAGTCGTGGAATCAAGACAGCTATTCTGAACGTCAGTTTCACCTGCCATATGCCGGACTGTCTGGAAATGCCATATCAGCCTGCCGTGCGTGGCGCAGAGATGGGAAATGAGGGAAAATACATCTATCGTCTTGGAGGAAATTCCTGTTTGAGCGGTGACTATATGGGACTGTGGAGTTTCAATCATGAGTTGCAAATCGGAGAGCGTATCGTGTTTGAGGATATGATTCACTATACGATGGTCAAGACCACGATGTTCAACGGCGTGGCGCATCCTGCGATCGCCATCGTGCGCCGCGACGGAGCAATAGAAATAATCAGAGAATTCGGCTACGAGGATTTCAAGTCCCGTATGTCGTAATAATTAAACCGCAATAGATGAAAGATTTTACCCCTACTTCCTACACGCTGGAGTGTGTCGCTACCGGCCGGGAGTTTCCGGACGAAGGGTGGACGCTGGACGATGCCCAGTGCAAGTGTCCTTCGTTGATCCGTACTCGTTATGCAAAAAAGCAGCTCGAACTCAAATCCGATGAATACGGGTTCTACAAGTTCGCCGACTGGTTGCCTGTTCGGCGAATGCTGGAAAATTCGAAGGCTCCGGTGACCTACAAAAGTAAAGGGTTGGCTGCGCACCTCGGGCTGGAAAATCTCTACATTACCTTCAACGGCTATTACCCGGCTATCGGGGCGCACATGACTACCTGTTCGTTCAAGGAAACGGAGGCTTACAGCGTCTGTGCCCGTATCGACGAGAACGAGAAGCGGGTGCTTGTCGTGGCGTCGGCCGGCAATACGGCCCGCGCCTTCGCCAAGGTCTGCTCCGACAACCGGATTCCGCTGCTCTTGTCGGTGCCTGCCGACAACCTCGATGCCCTGTGGTTCGACGGACCGCTGGATCCTTGCGTGAAACTGATCTGTTCGGAGAAGGGCGGAGATTATTTCGATGCGATCCATTTGAGCAACCTGGCACTCAAGAGCGATAAGTTTTATGCCGAGGGCGGTGCGAAGAACGTGGCACGCCGCGACGGTATGGCCACTACCGTACTGTCGGCAGCGACGACTATCGGTCGGATCCCCGATTACTATTTCCAGGCCGTCGGCAGCGGTACGGGTGCTATTGCCGCCTGGGAAGCCAATATGCGCCTTATCGAGGACGGCCGTTTCGGTAGTCACCTGATGAAGCTGATGGTTTCGCAGAACGCGCCGTTCGTGCCGATGTATAACGCCTGGCGGGAGGATTCGCGCGACATGCTCCATTACGACGATGACAAAGCCCGCCGTGACGTGGAGATCATCGACGCCAAGGTGCTGTCGAACCGCAAACCGCCTTATAGTATCGCCGGCGGTCTTTACGATGCGCTGAAAGCCACCGACGGCGAGATGTTCGCGCTGACCAATGCCCACGCCCGCAAAGCGCGGCGTCTGTTCCTCGAGTTGGAAGGCGTCGATATCTATTCGGCGGCCGGCATCGCCACCGCATCGCTCATCAAGGCTGTAGAAGAGGGCAAGATCGCCAAAGATGCCGTGGTGATGCTGAATATTACGGGCGGCGGCGAACTCCATTTCAAGGAGGATAAAACGCTGTGGTACCTGAAGCCCGATCATGTTTTCCCGATCGATCCCGACCCGGAGGAGGTGATCGCCAAAACGGAAGCCCTGTTCGCATAAAATAGCGTCCGGACGATCCAAAAGGCCGACGTGACAAAAAAAGAGGGGACGATACGGAAAATCGCCCCCTCTTTTTTCGTTTGTCTGCGATCAGAACGTCGAGGTCATGTCTTTGGGTACGCAGATGAAGAAATCGGCCTTACCGAGTGCTTCGGGATCGAGCTTGTCGGTATTTTCCTGCCGGATGACCTCCACCGTGCCGATCTTCAGACCGGGACGGTACTGGTTGAGGTAGGTGATGATGCCGCTGTGGTCCGTCGAGTGGAAGTTGCCGTTCATGTGGACGAGTTTCGACTGCATCCGTTCGGCGATCGACCAGGCCATCGTAGCGTCTTTGACCGCCTGTGCCTTCGAAAGGTTTTCTGCGGCGCTCTGTTTCATCCCGGGCATTTTCATGGCCCCGAAATATTCGTCCACGCTCTTGTTGGGCACATAATTCAGGGGCAGCGGTGCGACATACCGTTTCGCTTCGTCCGAAAGCCCGTCCAGCGCCTCGAATCCGCCTTTGGCGACCATGTTGGCGTAGCGGCGTGCTACGTTCGTGGCGACGAAGGTAATCTTGTGCTCTTTGGCGAATTCGACGATCGGAGAGTAGTCGGTCTTGTAGTTGGGCCAGAGCTTGGCTTCGGCGTTGAACCGTTCGGGGGTAATCATTCCGGCCAGGTATTCGTCGAGGATCAGCTGATTGTCCCGCTCGAACATTTCGGCGCCGATCATCAGCCGGTCGCCGTGCCGGTCGTAAAGGTCTTTGACGATTTCGTATTCCATCCAGTGGGCGATGGGGCAGTTGTGGATTTCGCCGATGAATACGACATCCTGCCGTTCGAGCACGTCCATCATCTGCGTGTAATCGACCCGATTGCCCTGGGCGTCGAACAGCGTGTAGGCATTTTTCTCCTGTGCCCAACCGAGCGTTGCGGTCAGGCAGCAGATCAACGATACGAGGATCTTTTTCATTTTCCGTTCTGTTTATTATTCTGGTACATAAATGATTTCTCCGTTTTCCAGTTCGTAGGCGATGCCGACGCGCTTGCCCTTCGCACCGGAACCCTGCTGTTCGGAGGGGGTGTATTTGTTGATCTTGTTTCCCTCCTTCATGATGATCTCCATATTTTCCTTGCCGGGGTTTTTCACTACGGTGAAGTCTTCCTGCGTGAATACTTCGGTCATGTTCATATGCATTACCATGGCGACCATCAGCGCTACGGCGAAGACCATCGCCACGTCGAACAGATTGACCACCACGCTCAGCGGATCGGAGTCTTCCTGTACGGCGAACTTGCTTTTTCTGCGGGTCGGTTTCATGCTTCCGTGTTTTTTTCGATCAGTTTCCGTGATACGTAGTCCAGGTTATTGACATCCTTGGCATACCAGCGCTGCTTGAATTGCAGGGATACCAGGCCCACGCCGCTGATCACGAGGCCCACGACCGTCGTGGCGAATACGACCTGCATATTGTAGGACATACCTGCGATGTCGCCCGTCGAGAGTCCCACGAGCGCCGGGCTCATGGCGATCAGCGTGCCGATCAGACCCAGTACGGGGCCGATCTTGGTGAGAAGTTTGGACAGGATCACGTCCTTCTCGGCGTCGTTCTCGAAATTCGAGATCAGGTAGTCTGCGTAATCCTGGCTGGCCGGGTTGGTCAGCAGGTCGCGCAGGTAGCGGATGTAGAGCGAGTTGTCTTTCGCGGGCAGCGCTTTGCGCAGGTCGTCCACCTTGTCCGGTGTCAGGTTTTTGATCAGGTCGTTCAGTCGCTTGTCGTTCTTGCGTTTGGCCATGTATTGGTTGTAGATGCCGCCCACGAGCAGCAGGGCGCGGATGAACAGCAGCAACAGCAGCAGAATATCCGGGATAAGCAGGCTGTTGGCCACCCAGAAAAGTACTTGTGAAATGGTTTCCATATAAGTTTATTTGTTTTACGATTTCTTGGAATTTATGACGGTTCGGGGTTGTGCCGAATGTTTTTTGCGGGCGTTTCGCTTTTGCAGGACGATCCATTTGATGCGGTTCCAGAGCGCCCCAAGCACGAAGAGAACCAGGAACAGTCCGAAGGCGAATCCCAGTGCCCGCCAGTTCGTCGGCTCATCGACCGCCGGATAGGTTACATTGCCGTTGACGGTGGTCAGCAGGCCGATGATGCAGACGAAGAGACTCACCAGAAAGTGCGTCTCCAGCCGCATCTCCTTTTCCGGCAGCAGGAGCCGGAAAAGGTAGCAGAGCAGCGGGAACAGCACGACGACGGCTGCGGCGAACGCATAGGAGATCGCCGAGAACGACGTTCCGGGAAAACTGAACACCAATTCGGTCTGCAGGTAGAACAGCACGGGGAAGACGAGCAGGCTGGGGTACCACTTCAGTGGTTTCACCCACCACCGTTCCTGTTGCCCGAACCAGCCCCGCAGTACGGCGATGCAGTAGGCGAAGCAGACGACCGATTCGAGCGTGATGATAACGGCCATATTTTGCAGAGTCGTCGTGTTTTGCAGGTAGTCGGCCAGCTGCGTCTTCGATTGCAGGATGGCGTACGGGTAGGTCGCGATGACGAAGGCGCCGCACACCGCTCCGAACAGAGCGGCCTGCCAGATCCTCCAGAAACTGAGTTTGAGCACGCAGTTGATGAGGATGAACAGGATGAGTACGCTTATGATTAGTTGCATAGTATCGTATTAGTTGTCTTTTCTCTTTTTGCGGAGCACCAGCAGCAGGACGACGAACAACACCAGTACGCCGCCGGCGATCCATACGCCGTTCAGGGCGTTTTTCCGACCTTGTTCACCGCTGGACACTTCGTCTTTCTTGAGTACCATTCCGTTCTTGTTATCCGGGCTTTGTACGGTCTTCATGGTCTGGATCTGCTGTTTGTAGGCCGCCGCATGTTGCGGAGCGACCCGTCCGGCGATGAACTCCTGCAATTTGGCGTTGCCGCCCGAGAATCCGCTGCCCGTCGAGCCGAACTCTTCGACCAGCTCCGTGTGCAGGGTCGCCAGTGTGTTGAGCTGCTGCTCCGAGGCTTTCCACATTCCCTTGCGGGCAGTTTCCAGCATTACGGCCGTGATTTCCTGCAGGGCTGCCGGATTCTGCTGACGGAAGAACTGTTCGGTTCCCAGGCCGTAGCTGTCCTCGACATATACGTCGTAAATCCGGTCCCACATCTCCTTGTCGATGACATCGGGTTTTGTGACGTTCCATCCGTAGGTGTTGGTCACGACCTCGGTGATCTGCGATGCGCTCGATGCGCCGCCCTTCATCACCTCCTTGACGTATTCCGGATTGAAGATCGTGGCGCGGGATTCCACACCGATAGCCTCCTTGAGCTCCTGCATTTTGACGTTGTTGCGGTTGCGGTAGTCGGCGAAATAGGCGTCGGGGTCCTTGCCCGTGACATTGCGCACGGCCAGGTTCATCCCGCCCATGAACTCATAGACGTGATCGAGGCTCAACGCGCCCCAGGTGTTGCTCTGACGGGGCTGTACGACGGCGTCCGTGTTGTGGAGCACGGCCCGCAGCAGCCCGGCCTTCATCTCTCCCCACTCTTCGTCGCTGCCGTACACGGCGCCCATGTTGTTGATGTAGGCGTCGGCGATCTCCTGTTCGTCGGTCCACTTGTCTCCGCTGGTAATCATGTCCTGGATGCCGGTTCCGTACATGCCGTTCACACCGCCGAATACCCGCTGTGTGGACATTTCACGCGCGTCTTTCGGGGATACGCCCTGCTCGACGAGCAAGCGTTCGGTCTCCACCGTGCTTTCCGCCACGCGGTTGCCGTACCGGTCGTCGGTCGCTGCCGCCGCCATCTCGACGGCCCGCGAAATCAGTGCCAGGCGCGATGCCGCCAGGTCGCGGAATTGGCCCGAGGTCTGTACGATTACGTCCACGCGGGGTCGGCCCAACTGCTCGGAGGGAATCAGCCGCAGGTCGGACACGCGGCCGTAAGCGTCGCGTACCGGCTCTACGCCCAGCATGTAGAGCACCTGGGCGATCGTCGCACCTTCGCTCTCGATGAATTCACTGCTCCAGAAGGTGTAGCTGACTTTGCGCGGATAGTCGCCGTGCGTTTTCTTGTATTGTGCAAGCGTATTCTCTGCCAGCTCCTTGCCTTTGGCCCAGGCCTGTTCGGACGGGGTGGTCTCTGCGTTCACTGCATAAAGGTTGCGGCCCGTAGGCACCGCCTGCGGATTGGCCACGGCATCGCCGCCCGAGGTCGGTGCGACGTATCCGCCTGCCAGAGCGTTCAGAATCGAGCGCATCTCCATTTCCGGACTCTCCTCCAGCGCCCGTTTGTAGTTCTGGATATTCGTTACGGTGCGCTCCACTTCGGCGATGGCCTGCGCTTCGCGCTTCTGATCGGCCGTATATTCCGCAGGAGTAACTGCGCGGCCCATCATCATCATGCCTCGCCGGGGCGGAGTGAGGATCGTGTGCGCTTCGGCGAGCTTCTCCGGGGTGATTCCCGCTACGCGGCAGACCAGTGCGTCATCGGCTTTCTGTCCGCCGAGCACCTGGCGAACCAGTTGCTTGGCCGGCTCCAGATAGTGCTGCGTGAAGAATGCCTGGCTCTTGAGCTGCGTGTCGGCTACCTTTCCGCGCTGGCGGTCGAGGGCCGCTACGCTGTATGCGATCGGGTCGGCGCTCATGGCCATTACCGACGAACGGATCTTCTCCGGCGAGTAGGGAACGCCCGTCGTATAGAGCTGTCCGGTCATCTTTTCGTTGGCGATCTCCTCGGCGAAGTTTTCGATGCGGGCGATCTCCTCGGCAGTGTAGGGCTGCGTGAGCAGGCTGTCCAGCCGCAGGTCGCGGTGCAGGCCCATCTTCACGGCGATCTTTTTCACGGCGATCGATACCTCCGGCTGGCGGGCCTCGTCGGTCTTGTAGTACGCTTCGATTTTGTTCATCAGCTCCTTGTACTGTCCCCGGGTCTTGCTCTCCGTGAACGGCGGGGTCAGGTAGGAGATCGTCGTGGCGTACGAGCGGCGTTTGGCCATCATGCTCTCGCCGACGTTGCCGATGGTGTAGTAATAGAAGTGGGGAATGGTGCCCACCAGACGGTCGGGCCAGTCGTAGCGGCAGAGCGCCACCTGTTTCCGGGGCGTGAACTCCAGGCTGCCGTGTGTGCCGAAGTGAATCATCGCGTCGGCTCCGAAGCCGTATTGCGCCCAGAGGTAGGCGCCGATGTAGGGGTGGGGCGGAGCGGTTTTGGCGCCGTGTACGATGGCGAAGGCGTCGTCGCCGACCGCGGCCATGGGCTGCGGCAGCAGCACGACGTTGCCCAGATCGATGCGGGCTACGGCCAGGCACGGTTCGCCCTCCCGGACCGTACTCATATAGTGGCCCGGCGCTTCGCCGTACAGTTGCACGACGTCGGCATAGAGCTCTTCGGGTAGGGCGTCCTGCACCCAGGATTCGTATTCCGACTTTCCGACCAGTGCCGGACGGCCGTTTTTCAGGAAGTCGTCGAAAGTTCCTTCGGCATAGGTGCTCAATACGGCACCCTGTGTCATCAGCAGCTTTTCGAACTCTTTTTCGGTCGCAGGCAGGTTTTTCACCGTGTAGCCTTCGGCCTTGAGCCGTTTCAGGAGATTATAGAGCGACGGCACCGTTTCCAGTCCCTGGGCCGTCAGCGAGGATTGTCCGGCGCCTTTGAAGTAGTAGATCGCTACTTTCTTTTCAGCATTCGGCTTCCGTTTCAGCGAGATGAAGTTGCCGATGATCCGGGTGAAATTCTTCAGCCGTTCGGGAATGGCCTTGAAGAGGTAGATTCCCTCTTCGTCCAGTTCCTGATCGTTCAGCACGTAGGGGTAGATCGCGCCGTCCAGTTCGGGTACGACGATACTCTGGGACATGAATCCCCCGAACATCCCCATCGGGTCGCTTTCCCACTCCTCCTGCGTTTCCAGCATGGAGAGCGGCGAGAAGATCGGGATGTTCCGCTTCTTCAGCCACTCTACGGCTGCGTCGGCCTGGCCCATGACCATGCGCCCGTGCGCGAAGTGGATGACCGCGTCGGGGCCGATTTCCCGCAGGAACGTCAGACGCTGGCGGTACGACGAAACGGGATAGACGTTCATTCCTGCGTTTTGCAGCGATACGATCAGGCTGTCGATGTTGGCCCGGTTGCCGCTGAAGGGGTCGTTCAGACCGCCTACGATTGCGATTTTGGGGGCTTTCTCCCGATAAATTCCCTGTTCCCGGAGGTATTTCTCATAGTCCGCGACGGTTTTGAACGAGAGGTCTTCGTCCAAGTGGTAGAGCACGTCCGAAGCGCTCTCGACAGCTTCTTCAGCCGGTGTGACGAAGAGGCGCTTCGCGTCGATATGCTGGCGGACGTAGCGGGCCATGTTACGGTAGTTCCGTTTGTTGCCATTGCCGATGTAGGCCGAAAGTCCTGCCTCGGTGAGGCTGTCGAGGCTACAGATGTCGTTTTCCGGATTGGTGGCGGCGTAAATGTAGATAGGGGTGCCTTCGTCGGCTGCCGCGAGGATCTGCGCTCGCTGCTCTTCAGTGATTTTCAGACCCATGCCGAATCCCAGCACCAGGTCGTAACGTCCGAGCCGGTCGAGCCGGTCGAGCGGTATTTCTTCGTATTCGATGAAGTTGTCTTCGTTGGATTTGACGAGGCTGGCCGTCTGATAGTTCTGGAAGTTCACCAGTCCGATCCGGGTCGTGGATGCCCATTTGCTCCACGCCGCCCAGCAGCACAGGACCACTGCGAGTACGGCGACGGCCGCGAGGATCCATTTCTTGTTTTTTGCCATTATTCGAAGTGTAAATTGTTAAGATTCTTGAGGATTGCCGGCGTCCGGATCCATACCGGACGGGCCGTATCTTGAAAACGGACTCTTTTTGCGTGGTTTGGCCGGCAGTCCCGTAGTTCCGGTGCTGCCAGCCAATCCGATCGCATCATTTCGTCTATTTCAGCAACTCGTACTCCAGTTGCGGACGTCCGCGCTCACCGTCGTCGCCCGAACCGAATTTGAGGAACCGGAGCTTGTAGTAGTTTTCCGCACAGTCCTTGATGACGAAGAAACGGTCTGCCTTGACACCCGGATTCTCCACGCCCGGCATCGCGGGGGTGCGCCAGTTGGTGCCGATCGTGTTCGCTTCCGTCTGGAACTCCGCAGATGCCACGTCCGCACGTTTGAAGTCGGCATACGACTTGGTGTCCGTCATGACGATCGCTGTTTCCGCGCCGCCCAGGTTGTTGATCGTGATTACATCCTGCGTGAACGAGATCACCGGTCCCGATGCCATCATGGTCGAAGAGGCGGCGTAGGCCCACATGATGTCCCATTTGCTCTTGGCGGGCTGGAGCACCTGTTCGCCGGTTTCGAGCGAGAGTCCGATGAAGCTGTAAATCGGGTCTTTCGTGATTTCGACGGTTTTTGGGGTCGTATCTTCCACCTTGCCGTACTCTACCTTGTAGCCGTTGCCGCTGCGGGTGACTTTCACTTTGTACCAGAGGCTCCGGTTTTCCGTACCGTCGGTATTGGTCTTGTTGTCGGCCGAGGCCACGAAAAATACCTTGTTGTTCGCATCCGTAGCCGATATTTCGCCGAATGCGGTCTTCGACAGGTCGCCCGTGACGTCGTCGATCCATTCCGCCTTGAAGTCTTCGGACATGCTGCCTGCGGCGATGTTGGGTGCGCTCTGCGCATCTTCGAGGGTTACGGCTGCGAAGTCCGTTTTCTCGGAAGCGGCCGCTACCGTTGCGTATGAAGAGTTGAGTACCACGCGGAACTCATCGCCGCAGTAGAAGCCCAGGTTCCAGCTCTTGCGGTCGATCTGCATCTGGCTGTTATTACTCAGATCGACATAGACCATGTTGGCGTAGTTCTGGTCACCGACTTTCCCTTCGAGCGTCATCGTGCCGCCCGTGGAGACGATCGGAGTGAACGAGAGGGTCATCTCCTTGGTCGTGCCGATCTTGTAGCCTTCGGTCAGCGAGAGGGAGAGAATCTGGAATTTCGCCGTTCCCTCGGGGTTTTTACCCGTCGCTTTGGCTACGGTGAAAGTGCCCGTGGACTGTCCGGCCGGAATATTGACCGTGATCTTGCCGTCGGTCATGGCCGGGGTCGTCGTGATGTCCGCGTCGGATACGTCCGAAGAGGTCATTTCCATCGTTACGTCCAAGCTCTCGGTCGTAGCGCGGCTGAGTTTCAGGCCGAGGCTGACGGTTTCGCCGTCCATGCCGGCTTCCGATACGGCGAATTCGACCGAAATGTCCTGCAACTTCAGGTTGTCGTCATCGTCGTTGCATGCCGAGAATCCGAAGGTCATCAGACAGGCTGACAGTAAGTAAAGTAATCTTTTCATAGAATGGTTTTAATTAGTTAATATTGAATTTGTTATTTTTTGAATTTTCCGTTCAGCATCAAGTTCAGTCCGATGAAGTAGCTGCGTCCGCAGCCGAGATAGCTGACCGAAGGGGTGTCGTTCGCGGATTCTACGATCGTGCGTATGTCGGTCAGGTTGAAGAGGTTTTTGACACCTACGTTCAGGCTCAGGAACGAGGTCAGCTTCTGCGTGACGGTGATGTCCCCGTAGTGGTAGGAGGGGAGTCCCCTCAGGTAAATTTCGCTCTCTTTCTTGTTGTCCGGGGTCGTGTATTCGTGGTAATAGTACTCCTTGCGCTGGCCGGTGTATTTGTAGAAGAAACTGATGTCCGTTCCCGACTTGGCGATATGGTAACTGATGGTCGTACTCACTTCGGGCGAATAGCGGAACTGGGGCAGGCTTTTATCGTCGGAGGCATATTTGTTGTAGCGTCCGATCAGCGAAGCATTGACGTTCACGCGTAATCCGCCCCATGCCAGCGAGGTTTCCAGTGCCCCGCCCAGGGTTTTGTAGCGGCCGATGTTGTAGTAGGTGTTGTAGTTGGGAATATCGACGTTCTGCGCCAGGCTGATCTTGTCCTTGAAGACGTTGTAGAAACCGCTCAACGTGGTGGTGAGCCGGATCCGCGCGTTATGCAGGATGCGGTAGGTGAACGATCCCGTGACATTGTTCGAATATTCGGCTTTCAGGTCCGGGTTGCCGTCGATGTCGTGGTTGTCGTTGTGGAACGAGAAGTAGAGCTCCTGCAGGGTCGGCGTACGGAAGCCGTAGGCATAGGAGAGGCGGATGTCCATATCGGGTGTCAGATCGAACTTCGTTAAAATCGAAGGTACGGCCACAGGAGCTTCGTAGTCGGCCATCAGGAAAGCCCGAACGCCGGGGCGTACGCTCATCCAGCTCCAGGGTTTGTATTCGGCCGAGATGAAGAATGCCAGATCGGAGATCGTGGGGGTGCCGTCGATGCGTCCGCCCTTGCCTTCGGTCCATTGGTATTCCAAACCGGGCTGAAGGCTGATCTTCGGGCCGATATTCCAGGTTGCCGTCGCCCGTGCGATCCAGGCTTTGTACTGGGTGACATCCTGACTGGCATCTTCGGCCGAGAGCCATTTCTCTCCGGTCGAGAGGTCTGTCCAGGTGGTCTGCGTGCGGCGCTTGTAGTCCTGGTAGGAGAGGGCGAGATTGACGCTCAACCGGTTGTCCAGTCTCCAGTCTGCCTGTAACTGATGGGTGTATCGTTTGGTCAGATAGTCCTTGTCGGAAACCTTCTCCGGTTCGATGGCGGTACCGTTCAGAGGACCGAAGATTTTCTCGTCGAGGAAATCCAGCCGGTACCAGACGTTCAGGTTGCGTCGCTGGAACCCTATCATACCGTTGGCCAGCGACTGGTCTTTGGGATGCCAGCGCTTTTCGCGTCCGGTCAGGTCGCCCTGCCAGCCGCCGTTGTCGTTGCGGGTGTAGCCGCCGTTGAAGTAGAGTCCGTTTTTAAGATTGAATCCGAGGTCGATGCTTTCGTTGTGAAGACCTTCGCCGTTGAAGAACTGGTATTCCTTGCCCATCGTTTCTTCCTGGATGCGGGCGCCCACGCGCCAGGTGCTTTCGCCGGAATAGCCCGGTCCCTTTTTGGTGATGATGTTGATGACTCCCGCAAGGGCGTCCGTGCCATAGACTACCGACATCGGACCTTCGACGATTTCGACCCGTTCGATCCGGTTTACGTCGAGTTGGCTGAGGCTCTGTTTGGTCGAGCCTCGGTCGATCATCGGAATACCGTCCATGAGGATTTTGACGTTGTTGCCGCTCATACCCATCAGCTCGAAGTCCGTTTCTCCGAGCGCCATGTCGTTCGAGAGGCGGATGCCGATTTCGGTGTTGAGCAGCGACTGTACATCCAGGGGTGCCTTTTGCCGGATCTGATCGCTGTTTACCGACCGTACCTTATATAAGGAGTTTTTCATGGATTGCGGCGAGAACTGTCCGGTGACGACCACCTCCTCCAACTGGTTGATATCTTCCTTGACTTCGATGTTCGGGAATACGTTTTCCCGACCGGTTTCGATGGTGACCGGAAACTCCTTGCGGTGGGCGGTTACGGATTGGACGACCATCGTATATTCGCCCGGGGGAGCCGCAAATTCGAAATTGCCGTCCCCGTCGGACATCCCGCCGAATACCGTATTTTTCAGCGAAACCGTGATGTATTCGGCCGGAGCGCCGTCTGTGGTGATGACATTGCCCGAGATTTTGACCTTTACCCGGTTTTGTCCCGCTGCGGGCAGGACGGACAATAATAATAGGATGACAGTGCAGATATTTTTAATCATGGGCTTTTGGTTTTATTCGTTTGCAAAAGTAGGGGGGGTAAAACGGGCGGGCAATCACCCGTTTTAGGTATTTCGGAGGCGAGAGGTAGTCAAATGTGGTGAGCTTGCCCGTCTGTCGGATTCCTGAGCTGTTTCCCGGATCTTCCGTTCGGTTTGCGGAGCGGTCCCTTGATTTTTGTCCGGCCGGAGGTGGCGTTGGGGCGGTTGCGATAAAGTCCGGTCGTTTTTCGGGTTTGGCGGAGATTTTGTACAAGCAGTATCGAAAGAACTTAAAAAATTATCGATTATGTTTTTCTTGTGGTATTTATTGATAGGTTTGGTTGCCGGATGGCTCGCCAACCTGATCGTGAAAGGGCGGGGGTCCGGCCTGATCGTCAATTTAGTTGTCGGCATCGTCGGCGGGGTGCTCGGCGGCTGGATCTTCTCGCTGTTCGGACTTTTCGCCGTAGGAACCATCGGCAGTATCGTCACTTCGGTAGTCGGTGCTATCGTATTGTTGTGGATCGTAGCTGCCGTAGGCAATAAAAAAGAGAAAAAGATAGACTAAAAAATTATTCGTATGAATGAGAAATTGAATGCGGACAAAGAGCGTCTGAAGGCGGATCTGTCCGATACGGTACAGGATGTGAAAGAGCATGTGGCCGCGAAAGCCGGTCAGGTGAAAGAACAGGTCGTAGCGAAAGCCGGCCAGGTCAAGGAAAGCGCCCGCCAGCAGGCGCAGCAACTGAAAGGACAGGCCAAGGAGCAGGCAGGCAAAGTGCTCGACAAGACCAGGGAATTGGTCGATAAGGCATCCGAAAAGGTGAAAGAGTGGTAATAAAAAATAGAATGGAAAAGAGAGGCCGGCCAGCCATAGGGCCGGCCTTTTCGTTTGTGTGTCCGGACAAATGGATTATCTTTGCACCCCGACAGGCCGAAGTTCCGCTGCAGAGGAACCGAGGCCGATATTATTAATCACTTTAATTTTTACAGGATGAAAGAGATCCAAACAAAGCGTACTCCGCGCTTCAGGCGCTGGTGTCGCAAGGGGTACGCCGCTTTCGCGAGCCTTCGGCGCCAGGTTACCATCGGAGTCCTCTCTGTTTCGATGTCCACCATTCTCCTGTCCACGACGACGCCCGTGCAGGCGCAGACCGTCGATTCGCTTACGATCGCCAGAGAGCTGGAGATCGAAAAGGTCGAGGTGACGGGGGTGAAAGCTACCCCCACGCGCAGTACGATGTCGTCCACCTCCGTTTTCGATCGAAAGGCGGGTGCTTCGGCGCCGGTCCAGACCCTCGAGTCTGTGCTGCGTTTGAGCCCTGCGATCGATCTTCGGGAACGGAGCGGCAGGGGAACGCAGGCGGACATTATGATCCGGGGAGGTTCCTTCGACCAGACGATGGTCATGCTCAACGGTATTAACTTTACGGATGCCCGAACGGGTCATCAGTCGCATTCGCTGCCGATCGACATAGATTGCATCGCGGGAATCGATCTGATCGACGGCGTATCGGGCGTCGGTGCGTATGCAGGGGCCCTGAATATCCGCACGATGCCTCTCAAATCCCGCTATCTGCGCATCGAGGCGGCGGGCGGCGACGACGGCTATGCGTACGGCAATCTCTCGGGGGCCGTGACCAAGGGACGTTTTTCCCTTTTTGCCGCCGGGTCGTACCGTCGCAGCGACGGGTATATCCACAACACCGATTTCGAGAACTACAACGGTTACTTGCGGATGAACTACGACAGTGAAAAGGCCGGATTTTTCGATTTCCAGGCCGGTTATCAGAACCGGTCGTTCGGTTCGAACGGTTTCTATGCCGCGTACAATCCCGATCAGTTCGAGCATACTTCGACGGTGCTCTCTTCGCTGCGATGGGTGAAATCCGTCGGGCGTTTCACGCTCAATTCGTCGGTCAGCTACCGCAAGAATTTCGACCGTTACGACTGGACGCGCGGTACGCCGATGAATCATCACAATACGGACAATGCGGGAGCCGAGTTCTGGGCCGACTGTACGTGGAAGGGCGGTGTGACCTCCCTGGGAGGCGATTACACCTACAACCACATTTACAGCACCAATCTCGGCGAGCCGCTTCCGACTCCGCACGGCAAATATACCCATGCCAAGGACCGTCACGTGGGAAATCTCTGGCTGCGGCATGTCAAACAGTGGGAGCGTTTCGACGTTTCCGGTTCGGCCGGGGTGAGCTTCACGCCTTATGGGACTTCGGCCCTGTGGAGTCTTTCGGGAGGCTATCGTCCGGTGCGTGGGCTGCGGCTCGAGGTCGGTGCGGCCCAGTCGATGCGACTGCCTACCTTCACCGATCTTTATTACACATCCCCTGCACAGCTCAATAATCTGGATTTGAAGCCTGAACATGCGATTACCTATCGTTTCGCGGCGGATTACGCCCGCAGCGGGTGGAATGCTTCGCTGTTTACTTACTACCGGCAGGGGCGCGACATCATCGACTGGGTTTGGCGCGAGGAGCTGGGCAAGTGGCACTCCGAGCAGGAGAGCAAGCTCGACACCTATGGACTGGAGGTTTCGGGCGGTTATACGACGACCGGGTTTCTGCACCGGATTTCGGTTTCATACGGCTATATCCATACGAGCAAAGTCGATCGGGTCATCACTTCCAGTGCGCTGGATTATATGAAGCACAAAGCGGCGGCGACGGTCGAATTCCGTTTTCTGCGTAACTGTTCGCTCACGCTGACCGGTGCGGTATATGACCGCAACGGCAGCTATACCTATTATTTGCGTAATGCGGACGGTTCCCTGATGTTGGATCCCGACGGCAAGATGATGACCGAAGTGCGTGACTTCAAGCCTTATTTCCTGTTGGACGGCCGTCTGTCGTGGGAAAAGAAGGGGTGGAAACTCTATTTCGACGTGATGAACATGACCGATACCCGTTATTTTGATTTCGGCGGGTTGGAGATGCCCGGCGTCTGGTTTTCGGGCGGTATCGTCGTGACGATCGGGTAATGTCCGGAAAAGTTTGTTTGCGGCGGGCCGGGATCGAATCCCGGCCCGTTTTATCGTTGCGAAAAGTGTCGTATTGTGAGATTCGGCCGTGGAATACGTGATAGTTTGTAACCGTATAGTCCGTTTCGATAAAAGATTTGTAACTTTCTTTGGAGGGATATTTATTTATTTCGTATATTTGTAGGTCTGTTTTACGGGCTAATTCTGAAGCGAATACAAATTCTTAACATACTCTAAAATACATGGAAAAACGTATTATTGAATGCGTGCCCAACTTTAGCGAGGGCCGTAACAAGGCTGTTATTCAGCAGATTACTTCCGCAATCGAGGCGGTTGACGGAGTCAAGTTGCTCGACGTCGATCCGGGTGAAGCGACCAACCGTACGGTGGTTACCTTCGTCGGAGAACCCGAAGCCGTGCTGGAAGCGGCTTTCCAGGGCGTCAAGAAAGCTGCCGAGGTTATCGATATGCGTAATCATAAGGGAGCGCATCCCCGTATGGGTGCCACGGACGTATGTCCGCTCATCCCGATCGCGGGTATTACGCTCGAGGAGTGCGCCGAGCTGGCCCGTCAGTTGGCCAAGCGCATCGCCGACGAGTTGCATGTGCCGACCTATTGCTACGAGGCGGCTGCCTTTACGCCGGAGCGCCGCAACCTGGCCGTATGTCGTGCCGGTGAGTACGAGGCGCTGCCCGAGAAGATGAATCACGAAGGCAAAGCTCCCGATTTCGGCGACCGTCCCTTCGACGAGGGCGTAGCACGCACGGGTGCCACCGCCGTAGGTGCACGCGACTTCCTGATCGCCGTGAACTACAACCTGAACACCACTTCGACGCGTCGCGCCAACGCCATCGCGTTCGACGTGCGCGAAAAGGGCCGTCCGGTACGCGAAGGCAATTCGCCCGTAGGCAAACCCTTGAAGGACGAGAACGGCAAGACCATCATGAAGCCCGGTACGCTGAAGGCTACCAAGGCGATCGGCTGGTTCATCGACGAGTACCAGATCGCCCAGGTTTCGATGAATATCACCAATATTTCCGTTACGCCGCTCCACGTGGCTTTCGACGAGGTTTGCCGCGCCGCCAACGCACGCGGTGTGCGTGTGACCGGTACCGAGATCGTCGGCCTGATTCCGAAGCGCACGTTGATCGAGGCGGGCCGCTATTTCCTGAAGAAGCAGGAGCGTTCGACCGGTATTTCCGAGGAGGAGATCATCCGTATCGCCATCAAGTCGATGGGTCTGGACGAGTTGAAGCCGTTCAAACCGGAAGAGAAGGTGATCGAATACCTGATCGAAGCGGACAATAAGAAGAAGAAACTGGTCGATCTGACCTGCACCGGCTTCGCAGAGGAGACCGCCAGCGAGTCCCCGGCTCCGGGCGGCGGTTCGATTTCCGCTTACATGGGTGCGCTGGGCGCTGCCCTGGGTACGATGGTCGCCAACCTGTCGTCGCACAAACCCGGCTGGGACGCACGTTGGGAGGAGTTCTCCGACTGGGCGGACAAAGGCCAGAAGCTGATGACCGAGTTGCTGCACCTGGTCGATGAGGATACCGAAGCGTTCAACCGGATCATGAACGTATTCTCGATGCCGAAGGGTACCGACGAGGAGAAAGCTGCCCGTAGCGCCGCATTGCAGGAGGCTACGCTCTACGCTACGCAGGTGCCTCTGCGTACGATGCAGACCTCGTTCAAGGTGTTCGAAATCGTGAAGGCGATGGCCGAACAGGGAAATCCCAATTCGGTAACCGACGCCGGCGTCGGAGCGCTGGCTGCCCGCAGCGCCGTGCTGGGTGCGTGTCTGAACGTGAAGATCAATGCCGCCGGTCTGAAAGACCGTGCCGTCGCCGATGACCTGATCGGCCAGGCCAACCGGATCGTCGCCGATGCGGAGAAAGCCGAGCGTGAGATTCTGGAAATCGTCGAGAGCAAGATTAAATAATTTAATACATATAAAACAATGACTGTAAAGGAATTTCAGGAGCAGATCAAGGCGGGTATCCCCGATGTGCTGCCCGCACCGAAACCGTACGATCCCACCATCAACCACGCGCCCAAGCGTAAGGAGATACTCACCGAGGAGGAGCGCGTGCTGGCCATCCGCAATGCCCTGCGCTACTTCCCGGCCAAGCACCACGAAGTGTTGGCCCGCGAGTTCGCCGAGGAGTTGCACAAGTACGGTCGTATCTATATGTATCGTTTCCGTCCCGATTATGAGATGTATGCCCGTCCGATCGAGGAGTATCCCCACAAGTCGCGTCAGGCCGCTGCGATTATGGTGATGATCCAGAACAACCTGGACAAGGCTGTGGCGCAGCATCCCCACGAGCTGATTACCTACGGCGGTAACGGTGCCGTGTTCCAGAACTGGGCGCAGTATCTGCTTACGATGCAGTATCTGTCCCAGATGACCGACGATCAGACGCTGGTGATGTATTCGGGACACCCGATGGGCCTGTTCCCGTCGCATCCCGACGCTCCGCGCGTGATCGTAACCAACGGTATGGTGATTCCGAACTATTCGAAACCGGACGATTGGGAGCGTTTCAATGCGCTCGGCGTTTCGCAGTACGGTCAGATGACCGCCGGCTCCTATATGTATATTGGCCCGCAGGGTATCGTGCACGGCACGACGATCACGGTGCTCAACGCAGCCCGCAAACGTCTTACCGAGGGTAAGAAAGACATTCGCGGCATGCTCTTCGTGACGGCCGGTCTGGGCGGTATGTCGGGTGCGCAGCCGAAGGCGGGTAATATCTCCGGTGTGGTGAGCATCACGGCCGAGATCAACCCCAAAGCGGTGCATACGCGTCATTCGCAGGGCTGGGTCGATGAGGTGTACACCTCGCTCGACGAGTTGCTGGCCCGTGCGAAGAAGGCACAGGAGAACAAGGAGGCCGTGTCGCTGGCTTACCAGGGCAACGTGGTCGATCTTTGGGAGCGTCTGGCTGCCGAGAACGTCAATGTCGATCTGGGTTCCGACCAGACGTCGCTGCACAACCCCTGGGCAGGCGGTTACTATCCCGTCGGCTTGAGCTACGAAGAGTCCAACCGCATGATGGCAGAGGATCCCGAGGAGTTCAAGAAGCGTGTTCAGGAGTCGCTGCGCCGCCAGGTGGCTGCGATCAACAAGCTGACCGCCAAGGGTATGTATTTCTTCGATTACGGCAATGCCTTCCTGTTGGAGTCTTCGCGTGCCGGTGCCGACATCATGGGCGAGGGCGGTCGTTTCCGCTATCCTTCCTATGTGCAGGATATCATGGGGCCGATGTTCTTCGACTACGGCTTCGGTCCCTTCCGCTGGGTATGTACGTCGGGCAAACCCGAAGACCTGGCTACTACAGACCGTCTGGCTACCGAAGTGCTCGAAGAGATTCGCAAGACCGCTCCGAAGGAGATCGCCGGACAGCTCGACGACAATATCCACTGGATCAAGGAGGCTGGCAAGAACAAGCTGGTCGTAGGTTCGCAGGCACGTATCCTGTATGCCGACAGCGAGGGCCGCACCAAGATCGCGCTCGCGTTCAACGACGCTATCGCACGCGGCGAAATTTCCGCACCTGTCGTATTGGGTCGTGACCACCACGACGTGTCGGGTACCGATTCTCCGTACCGTGAAACCTCGAACATCTACGACGGTTCGAACCGTACGGCTGATATGGCTGTGCAGAACGTTATCGGCGACTCGTTCCGCGGCGCTACCTGGGTTTCGATCCACAACGGCGGCGGCGTAGGCTGGGGCGAGGTAATCAACGGCGGCTTCGGTATGGTGATCGACGGATCGGATGATAACTCCTATATCATGATTTTTATAACGGTCCAGCTTCATGCCGTGTACAATCTCGC
>OGDP01000366.1_pt1 | contig 44053 bp, 38 predicted proteins | sample 1570441 | NCBI WGS metagenome assembly OGDP01 (sample SAMEA2581961, study PRJEB24529) | metagenome | biome: Human gut stool | place: China | collected 2011
TAATATCAGAATATCTGTATTTCCTGAAAGTGTCAAGACTAATCATATGGTATTTAAAATGTATATAAAAATATTGCTTGCAATATAACAGCACAAATGATATAGTTATTAACAACTTAATAAAACATTTTTAGAGTGAATTCAAAGAGTTCATGAAGGGGAGCACCACCAAGGGCGCTTTTCTTTGTGAACTCTTTTTTGCGTATAATGACAAATATCAGTTTGCAGGTGAGAATATAAAATTACTTAAAATATACGCATAGACACTCATAATGTTTAGTTTAAAGAAAGAAGGTATTTTATGGCGGATATAACATTTAATGGCAAAAAACGGACAATAAATGAAGACATCAATATTGCCACATTTATAGCGGATAATAATTATAAGCCTGAACGTGTAGTTGTAGAGCTGAATGAGGAAATAATCCCAAAAGAAAAGTACGAACAGATAGTGTTAAAACAAAATGATACACTGGAAGTATTAAGCTTTATGGGTGGGGGCTGATTATATTTAATAACTATAAATTAATTGAAGTAGCATAACAGGTTAAATTATTTTATATGGCATAACAAATAAAAAACAGATAATAAAAATACACTAAAATATATGCAGAAATGAGGATTAACAATGAATAATAATACAAACAATAACACAGAAAACAATACAATAAACAATGTAAATATTGAAAACAGCAGTCAGTCAAAGGATATATTTAAGTTAGGAAAATATGAGTTCACATCACGTTTTATATTAGGTTCGGGAAAGTACTCACTTGAGCTTATAGATGCGGCGGTTAAGCAGGCTGAGGCACAGATAGTAACACTTGCGTTAAGAAGAGCCAACGATGGCGGAATTGCAAACATACTTGATTATATTCCTGAAAATGTCCATCTTCTTCCTAATACATCAGGGGCAAGAAATGCTGAGGAGGCTGTAAGAATAGCAAGACTTTCAAGAGAACTTTGCCACAGCGATATGGTAAAGATAGAAGTTATAAGAGATACAAAGTACCTTCTTCCAGATAATTATGAAACAGCTAAGGCTACAGAAATACTTGCTAAGGAAGGCTTTGTAGTTATGCCATATATGTATCCTGACCTTAATGCAGCAAGGGATATGGCAAATGCTGGTGCAGCCTGTATAATGCCTCTTGCAGCACCTATCGGTTCTAACAGGGGAGTATGTACAAAGGACTTTATCCAGATACTTATAGATGAAATAGACCTTCCAATAATAGTAGATGCCGGTATCGGACGACCATCACAGGCATGTGAGGTTATGGAAATGGGTGCAGCCGCAGTTATGGCAAATACAGCGATAGCAACAGCAGGAGATATTCCACGTATGGCAGCAGCATTTAAGAATGCGATAAATGCAGGTCGTGAAGCATATCTTTCAGGACTTGGAAGAGTAAAGAAAGATGGAGCAACCGCCTCATCACCACTTACTGGATATCTTCACGAATAAAATATTGTTAAATATATTTTTACGGAGAAGATATAATGCTGGTTGATATCTAAGATTAACTGATATTGTATAAACTATAAATGAGTAAATCTGAAATGTTACATAATTTTGTATATGATGTAAATACATAGAACTATTATGATTTATTTAAATGTACTTGAGTTGAAAAAACAACTTATTTTTGTGAAATTTCTTTATTTGCTCATTTATGGGTATAAAAATAAGAATTTTTAAATAGTTACAATCTAGTAATAAATATATATAGAAATGAGGATTAGTATGAGTACTAACGAATTAAATACCAACAAAATAGATGATAATAAAACAGATAACGAAGAAAAAATAAATAAAAAAGAAATAGCCGATAATCAAACAGATGATAAAGCAATAAATAATAAAAACGATAAGTGCGAAAGCAAAGATTTACATATAAATGAAAGTATATTAAGTGAAGAGATACTTGAGGATTTAAAGAAAAACAGAACTAATCATATGGAATATATGCCAGATATGGAGGTGCTTGATTCTGATATAGATAAGCAGGTCATAGAGGCTATGAATAATTATGATTATGACAAATATACAGCAAAAGATGTAGAGAATGCCATAAATGCAACAAACCGTACACCAGAGGATTTTGCAGCACTCTTGTCACCGGCAGCACTGCCTTATCTTGAGCAGATGGCGCAGGCAGCAAAGATAGAAAAAGAAAGACATTTTGGTAATTCAATATGCTTCTTTACACCTATATACATAGCCAATTACTGTGAGAATTATTGTATATATTGCGGTTTCAACTGCCATAATAAAATAAAGAGAGCCAAGCTTAACTATGAAGAGATAGAAGAGGAGATGCAGGCTATTGCCAAGTCAGGACTTCAGGAGATACTTATACTTACAGGCGAAAGCAAGAAGATGTCGAGCGTTGAGTATATAGGCGAGGCTTGTAAGATAGCAAGAAAGTACTTTAAAGTAATAGGTCTTGAAGTATATCCTATGAATTCAGATGAGTATGCATATCTTCACAAATGTGGTGCTGATTATGTCACAGTATTTCAGGAAACTTACAATTCAGACAAGTATGAAACACTACATCTTGCAGGTCATAAGAGAATATATCCATACAGACTTAATGCGCAGGAGCGTGCATTAAAAGGTGGAATGAGAGGCGTAGGATTTGCGGCACTGTTAGGACTTGATGACTTTAGAAAAGATGCATTTGCAACAGGAATGCATGCATACCTGCTCCAGAGAAAGTACCCACACGCTGAGATAGCATTTTCATGTCCAAGATTAAGACCAATTATCAATAACGACAGGATTAATCCAAAGGATGTGCACGAGGCGCAGCTTTTACAGGTTGTTACAGCATACAGGCTGTTTATGCCATTTGCAAGCATAACAGTATCAACAAGAGAGTGTGCAAGAGTAAGGGATAATCTTATGAATATAGCAGCCACTAAGATATCAGCAGGTGTCAGCACAGGAATTGGCAGCCATTCAGACGATATCGAGGACAGCGACAAGGGCGATGAGCAGTTTGAGATATCAGATGGAAGAGATGTAAAAGAAGTGTATGATGACCTTGTAAAGATAGGCTTGCAGCCGGTTATGAGCGATTATATATATGTAGGTTAACCAGTGTTTATTATCAACAATATAATCATCAACAACGTTATGAGTGATTATATATGTGGGTTAGTAAGCAGCTAAAAATGCATATTAAGTACAGATGAATCATGGAAATGCGTTGTAAATTGATACTATGATGTGAGTGTCAAAAGTAAATTTTGCCACTCACTGATGTATCAGGATTGCTACATTGCTATGCAATTCACGCAATCCTTAAACACCTCAAACTTTCATAAAATGCCGTATTCACGACATTTTATTCCGTTTTCGGTGTTTAGCGTGTCCCAAGTAAAAAAGTCTTTTTCTGCAAGCAGAAACGACTTTTTATACTTTTGACACTTACATCATACTATATAGAATAAAAAGGAAAAATGTATGCTAAACGATGTTATAGCAATTACAAACAGGAAGCTGTGTCAGAGAGATTTCTTAGAACAGATAAAAAGAGTGTGTGAGGCAGGACCACAGGCTATAATACTAAGAGAAAAAGATTTGAACGAAAAAGAGTATACAAAGCTTGCAGAACAGGTGTATAATATAACTAATATTTATAATGTACGGTTAATTATTCATACTTATATTAATGTCGCAGAGGAGCTTGGAATTGATACAGTTCATATGTCTTTGCTGCATTTCAGAGAGTATAAGGAATATATGGATGATATAGCGGATGCGAATAATACATCTGTTACGCCAGATAAATCAGCTGATGTAAGTACATCCAGCACACCTGCCAGGATAGACGGTTCCATATATCCAGCAGATGAGTCGGAGGCGGTAAGTCATATTATGTTACACAAAAAAATAGGCTGTTCCATACATTCAGTAGAGGAGGCAGTCGAAGCACAGAATCTTGGTGCGTCATATATAACCGCAGGTCATATATATGCTACTGACTGTAAAAAAGGACTTGCGCCGAGAGGATTAGAGTTCCTTAAAGAGGTATGTGATAGTGTGACTATTCCGGTATATGCAATAGGTGGAATAGATGTGGATGGTACAAGAAGAGATGAAGTAAAGATGTGTGGCGCTGCTGGAAGCTGCATAATGTCGGGAATGATGAGTTTGTAGGAATTGTTTTGTCCCTGTTATAAAGATATATTTTATGGTTTATATAAATATTGGGTTCTTCTTTATGACATCTTGACAGACTGCTAATAAATGTTATATTTAATAATAGTAACTATTATTGATATTGAATGATTTCTATAGAGGAGAATATTATATGGCGGTAGTTAAAAGGAGCAGGCAGAGAGAGGCTATTAAAGAATTTCTTATGTCAAGAAAAGACCATCCTACAGCAGAGGTGGTATATGAGTATGTCAGCAAGGATTTTCCGAATATAAGCCTTGGTACAGTTTACAGGAATCTTTCTTTTCTTGTTGATAATGGTATGGCGGTTAAAGTGCCTTGTGATGATGGCTCAGTGCATTTTGATGGAAATGTAGAGCCACACTATCATTTTCAGTGTGTTGAGTGTGGAAGTGTGCTCGACCTTGACTTTGATTCCAAAGAGGTTGAGAAAGCTTTTAATAATGCGGCGGCTAAAGGGTTTGACGGAGTGATTCAGGGAAATATTTCATTTTTCTATGGCAAATGTCCTAAGTGTGCAGCGAAAAATAAGTAATAAATATTAAAAATAATAATAGGAATTATTACTATTTTACTTGACAAGTATAAAAAAGAATGTTATATTAAACTCACAAAACAGTAATAATTACTATTTTATAAATATTAAATAAGAAAAGGAGATTACGAATATGAAGTATGTATGTACAGTATGCGGTTATGTTTATGAAGGAGACTCACTTCCAGCAGATTATGTCTGTCCAGTATGTAAGGCACCAGCAGACAAGTTCTTAGCTCAGGGCGATGGTAAGGTATGGGCAGCAGAGCATGTAGTTGGAGTAGCTAAGGGAGTAAGCGAAGATATTCTTGAAGACTTAAGAGCTAACTTCAATGGTGAGTGTTCAGAAGTAGGTATGTATCTTGCTATGGCAAGAGTTGCACATAGAGAAGGCTATCCAGAGATAGGTCTTTACTATGAAAAGGCAGCATGGGAAGAAGCAGAGCATGCAGCTAAGTTTGCAGAGCTTCTTGGTGAAGTTGTAACAGACAGCACAAAGAAGAATCTTGAAATGAGAGTTGAAGCAGAAAACGGAGCTACAGCAGGTAAGGTTGACCTTGCAAAGCGTGCTAAGGCTGCTAACCTTGATGCAATTCATGATACAGTTCATGAGATGGCTAGGGATGAAGCTAGACATGGAAAAGCTTTTGAAGGTCTTTTAAAGAGATACTTTGGTTAATTGACAGCAGGTTTGAAATAGTCTTAGAATTGCTTGATATAACAATTTATGAGAGACTGTGAAAAGAATAGTCACAAAAAAAGAGGGACTGAGGGGTTATTATAAACCTTAAGGTCCTTCTTTCTATTATAATTAATTTGTAATGAAAATTAAGTTTTTTGCTAAGGGTGGGGTAAAATCAGCTTATAATTTATTTTAAGTTGTATATTTGTGTCATAGTGTGTTATTTTTATGGCTGATATTCATTAAAGGTGTCAATATCTTTTAGGTCACGTTAATTGGTTACAAATCTGCTATTTATGCGGTTTTCAGTCTGATGATAGAAATCTTATTTAAAGTTTTTATCAGGAGTCAAGATGAAATTAGCTACTATAAAAATACATTTACATAAATAACAACAATTAGTAAATTTTACTAAAATAATTTTATATAAGTGTATAAATATGCGAAAAATGTAAAAAATATCAATAATTCAAGTGACTTTTATATGTTACTGTGGTATATTGTTAATATGTTTTTTGTGAAATTATCTATATATGCATAACTTGTAAGCAAATATGTTAAATCTGATGAATTCATGCTTATAGAAGAATGATTTTATGTATATATGGAATGGGTGGCATATTTACATCTGACACCCATACATAATATATCAGTTGGGATGGATATAATACTATGGATGAGCGTTTAGAGTTGGAAGACAGAATTCTCAGAATGTTATCTTCACAGTATGTTGGTATATATCAGATAGATATAGCTGCCAGAAGAGTGATGTGTTTACATAATGAGGAAAGAGCATTAGACATGGATGAAGCTATTGAGCTTGATAATTGGATTCAGAGAATGGTAGACAGCTGTCATTGTGAAGACAGGAAAAAGCTTGATGGACTTATATCATATGAAGCATTAGAAGCATTTGCAGAGAGTGATAAATCAATATTAAATAACGATGTAAGGCTTATGGATAAGAAAAGATATAAGTGGATGCTTATAAGTCTTATACACGATACCGCGAATGATAAAGATAGAAATCAGATAACTGTTACATGTAGAGATGTAACGCACAGATATAGGTATTATGATATTATAAAAAGAAAAAATCTTGAGTTAAAGAAGCTTCTCCAGACGACAGAACAGTATAAGGATGCACTTATGTCAGAAGCGATAGTATTATATCAGGTGGATTTTTCAAGGGACGTCATAGAGAATGACATATTCCAGAAGAAAAAAAATAAAATGTTAAGAGTACTTGATGCGGTTGGCATAAACACACCTTGTTCATATGATGAGTATTGTAGAAGATGGGATAAAAGGGTGTCAGAAGACACTATAGATAACTATAGGAAATTAGCAACTTCGGCTGCTATGATAGAGGCCTATAATAATGGCAGTACACTGCTGACACAGGATTACAGGACACTTGATTCGCAGAATGAAGAAATGTGGATTGGTAAGACTATATATCTTGCGAAGGATAATATTACTGAACATATTATTGGCATAGTCAGCTTAAGAAATGTAACTGAAAGATATCATCAGGAATATTTAAGACAGTCACTTGCAAAGCAGGCATCTCTTGACCTTCTTACAGGACTGTATAATCATATTACGGGTGAACTGCTTATTAAGAGCAAGATGGATAGTGAAGCTTATCTTGATTCTGCATTTATAATATTTGATATAGATAAGTTCAAGTCGGCAAATGATACATATGGACACTACTTTGGTGATTGTGTTTTACAGCAGGTAGCAGCCAGACTTAAAGAGTGCATACGTGAAGACCACGATATAGCGATAAGGTATGGCGGTGATGAGTTTGTTGTGTATGTACAGTATAAGCAGGAGGATAATATACTTGATATAGTTGACAGGATATTTAATAAGGTATCGTGTGTATATGACGGATATCAGGTCAGCATAAGTATGGGTATCAGCCTTTCAAGTGATGGCGATATGCATTATTATGATATGTATAAAAATGCGGATAAAGCATTATACGAAGCTAAGAGAGGCGGGCGCTGTCAGTATAGATTTTACCGTGATTGTAAGGCAGGCAAAGCTTAGATTATTAAGTTGATGTAATTAGAAATATGATAAAATAATAAGAGGTTGTTACACTGATTATTATTATAAGGTATTCAGACAATAAATATAGTATTAATGGTTCTAAACTTATTATCTGAATATTTTATAATTATATTTAATGTGACAGCCTCTTAATATTTTCTGTATTTGTCATATATTACAGTATGCATTACAATACTATGTTTATATATTTGCATATTTTTGCAAGTACTATTTATAGTATTAAAAATAAGTCTTTGTAATACTGAAAAACACAAGGATTTATATTTATAATGGTATATAAATATTACATATATATATCAATAAGCAGCCTTGCCGTCTTTTCAACATCCGCTGCCGTTATTCCAGAATAATTAACAATAGCTATATGTTCATATGCAGTACGATTGTATGAGCTGTGAGCTATATAATCTGAAAGAAAGGATATAAGGAGTCCTTTGTCGTAAGCTCTTTTTTTAAGTTCCTCATCAGAAACCGCGGTATCGTAACGCAGCAGAAAATGAAGGCCTGAGTTTTCTTCATATATATGAAGCTTATCCTTAATACTACTGTTCATAAGCTTTCCGATAAGCTCATCACGTATGTCACGGAAGTGGTTTCGCATACGGTTTATGTGCTTATCAAGGTAGCCCTCATCTATAAAGTGAGCAAGAGTATACTGCTCAAAGTTAGATACAGTGCAGGAATAGAAGCCTAACTTGCTTTTAAAGCATTTAAGCAGAGGCTGGGGCAGCACCATATAACTTATTCTTATGGTTGATGCAAGGCTTTTGGTAAATGTATTAAAATATATGACTTTGTCGGTTGCATCTATAGAAAAAAGTGATGGTATAGGTTTTCCCTGAAGCCTGAATTCACTGTCGTAATCATCCTCTATTATATATCTGTCCGGTGACTGGTTCGCCCACTGTAACAGTCCGTAACGTCTGCTGATTGATGTGACAATACCAGTTGGAAAGTGGTGGGATGGCGATATCTGTATAATCTGTGAGTTATTAAGCCCCGCACAGTCCGGAATAACCCCCTCATCATCCATATCCAGATAATTCACATTAACATCAAGTGAGCGGTATATATTGACTATCTTTTTAGAACTTGGGTTTTCAAGTCCATATGATAAGTCACGTCCGAGGAGCTGGACGATAAGACCATAGAGGTATTCAGTACCAGCACCTATTATTATCTGCTCGGGACTCACAGTTATTCCACGGAACTCGTACAGATGATGTGCAATAGCGCTCCTTAACTGCATAACACCTCCGGTAGGTGGCACATTTAAAGTGTCGTCACCTTCATAAGTAAGGACATGGCGCATAAGCTTTGCCCATATGGAAAAAGGAAAGTTATCGTGTGGCGTGTGGCTTGAAACAAGATTAATAAATTCAGCCGGAGCGGAAGGCTTAATATAAACAGGATTATCTGAGTTATTGTCTGTATCAGACACACCTGAATTGGTTTTAGACACATTTTCAGTATTGTTAGTGTCTGGTGTCTTTATTACAGAGTAAGAACTCTGGCTTATATTATTGTTGATATCCGACACATAAAACCCCTTCTTAGGAAGAGAATATATGTAACCTTCTGCAAGGAGCTGTCCATATGCATTTTCGACAGTAACTACGCTTATACCGTGATTTTTGGCAAAGTCCCTCTTAGATGGAAGCTTGGTGTCAGGTGAAAGCTTTCCTGATATAATATCTTCTTTTATGCATATATATAAATATTCATATAAACTTCGTCCATTGCGGTTATTAAAAGAGTAGGTAAGCATAATAATAATCTCCTGAGGTATAATTGATGGCTGGTTAAAAAGATACGTTACACCTTTAATGTACACAAATTGCTACATTGATATGCAATATATGATACTGGGGTCTTTCGTAAAAAGCCGTAATACGGTTTTAAATCTTTTAATACTTAACATCATATTATTAATACACGCGTATAGTCAAGAAATATAGTTGCAATAAATCAAAAAATATATACAATAGACAGTGAGAGCAAAAATATAAATATTGGAGGTTAGGAAAGTATGAGTGATTATATAATTTCGTGTTGTTCAACAGCAGACCTTTCAGAAAAGCATTTTCTTGAAAGAGATATTCATTACATATGTTTTCACTATGAACTTGACGGAGTTACATATATGGATGACTTAGGAAAGACTATGGACATTGAGGACTTCTATAAGGCAATGACAGAAGGCGCAGATACTAAGACTTCACAGATAAATGCAGATGAATATGAGAAGTATTTTGAAGACTTCTTAAAGCAGGGAAAGGATATACTTCATATTACGCTTTCATCGGGTATATCAGGAACTATCAACTCTGCACAGATAGCGGCACAGACTTTAATGGAAAAGTATCCTGACAGAAAGATATATGTTATAGACTCACTTGCAGCATCTTCAGGTTATGGTCTGCTTATGGACAAGGTAGCTGACTTAAGGGATGCCGGCATGGGCATAGATGAGCTTAGAGGCTGGGTTGAGGAAAATAAGTTAAGGGTTAATCACTGGTTCTTTACGACAGACCTTACATTTTTTATAAAAGGTGGAAGAGTGTCGAAAGTGTCAGGTTTTGTTGGAAATCTTCTTAATATATGCCCTCTTCTTAATGTTGATTATCAGGGAAAGCTTATCCCAAGGGAAAAGATAAGAACCAAGAAGAAGGTTATAGCAGAAACGGTTAACAAGATGGTGCAGAATGCTGATAACGGACTTGATTATGCTGACAAATGTTATATTTCAATGTCAGCGTGCAGACAGGATGCAGAAGCGGTTGCAAAGCTTATTGAAGAAAAGTTTCCTAAGCTTAATGGAAAAGTCCTTATTAATAATATAGGAACAACTATAGGAAGTCATACAGGTCCCGGAACAGTTGCGCTGTTCTTCTGGGGCAGAAAGAGGATTGATTAGAATATGAAGAAGCTTGGTTTTGGTGCTATGAGGCTTCCACTTATAGACCCACAGGATAAAAGTTCTATAGATATAGAAGAATTAAAAAGAATGATAGATACATATATGGCAGCAGGTTTTACATACTTTGACACTGCATTTCCATATCATGAGCAGCTATCAGAAAATGCATTAAAAGAGGCACTTGTAGACAGATACGACAGGGACAGCTATGTTCTGGCAGATAAGATGCCGACAGTGCTTATTAAGTCGGGGGATGAATATCCGGTGTATTTTAATAAGCAGCTTGAAAAGACTGGTGTTGGATATTTTGATTACTATCTTATGCATAATATGGGAAGGGACAGATATTTTAACACTGATAAATGGGGTGGCTTTGAGTTTGCAAAGAGGATGAAAGAAGAAGGAAAGATTAAGAACTTCGGTTTTTCGTTCCATGATGATGCGGCTATGCTAGACCAGATTTTAACAGAACATCCGGAGGTTGACTTTGTGCAGCTTCAGATTAATTATCTTGACTGGGAGAATAAGATTATACAGTCAAGGGCATGTTATGAGGTTGCAGGAAAGCACAATAAACCGATAGCAGTTATGGAGCCTGTTAAGGGCGGAACGCTTGCAGACCTGCCTGATGAGGCACTAAGTATTCTTAAGGAATATAATGAGGATGCATCTACAGCTTCATATGCACTCAGGTTTGCAGCACAGCTTCCCGGTGTATTTATGGTATTAAGTGGTATGAGCAATCTTTCACAGGTGCAGGATAATATAAGAATTATGGATAATCCACAGCCACTTAATGATAAAGAAAAGGAATTGTTAGGTAGAGTTGTAGATATAATTAATAACAGAATATCCATACAGTGCACATCATGCGGATACTGTATGGAGGTATGTCCTAAGAATATTAATATTCCGGGACTTTTTGCACTGTATAACAACTATTGTATTAATAATAATTTTTCTAATATGTATCATGGAAGACTGACTATGGGAAGAGGAAAGGCATCGGATTGTGTTAAGTGTCACAGGTGCGAAAAAAACTGTCCCCAGCATATCAGCATACCTGATAAGCTTTCGCTGATAGCGGCACATGAGAAAAAATAGATGATATATTCACTATATTGTTAAAGTGTGTTATAATCCTAGCCGGTATTTGCTTTTTCAGATAAATAGATTTTTCACATACGGGATTTGTGTCTGCGCGCACTTGACACAAACCGTTATGTAAAAAAAGTGCGCAGAAATGAGGATTATTATGAGTATGAATATTGTATGTTTAGACCTTGAGGGTGTGTTAGTTCCAGAAATATGGATAGCATTTGCAGAGGCAAGTGGTATTCCAGAGCTTAAGAGAACTACAAGAGATGAGCCTGATTATGACAAGCTTATGAACTGGAGATTAGGTATATTAAAGGAGCACGGACTTGGACTTAAGGAAATTCAGGAAACTATTGCAAAGATAGACCCACTTCCAGGCGCTAAGGAATTTCTTGATAAGTTACGTGAAACTACACAGGTTATTATTATAAGCGATACATTTACACAGTTTGCAGCCCCACTTATGAAAAAGTTAGGATGGCCTACAATATTCTGCAATACACTTGAAGTTGCAGAGGATGGTACTATAACAGGTTTCAAGATGCGCTGTGAGCAGTCTAAGCTTTCAACAGTAAAGGCACTCCAGTCAGTTGGTTTTGAAACAATAGCAAGTGGTGACAGCCATAATGACCTTGGTATGATACAGGCAAGCAAGGCAGGCTTCCTTTTCAGAAGTACAGAACAGATAAAGAAGGATTATCCACAGCTTGAAGCATTTGAAGAATATGATGAACTTTTTGAGGCTATAAAGAAAGCATTATAATTATGCATAGACTGATAAAGAGGGGAAAATGTGTTATCTGACAGGAAAGATACATTTCAGCCAGCCTATTATCAGAGGTGAGGAATATTAATATTATGTTTAAAGTAAGTAAAAAGGAAAATGGACTGAATATCATAATCGTAGGCTGCGGTAAAGTAGGTGCTACACTTGTTGAGCAGCTTTCAAAGGAAGGCCATGATATAACAGTTATAGACAAGAAACCAGAGCGTATACAGGATATTACCAATATGTTTGATGTTATGGGAATAGTCGGCAATGGAGCAAGCTATTCTACTCAGATGGAGGCAGGAATAGAAGAGTCAGACCTTATAATAGCGGTTACTGACTCAGATGAACTTAATCTGTTGTGCTGTACAGTTGCCAAGAGAGTGGGTAACTGTGCAGCCATAGCAAGAGTAAGAACACCTGATTACAGTGAGGAAACTGGCTACCTGAGAGAGAAGTTAGGACTTGCACTTATCATTAATCCTGAACTTGAAGCCGCTAAGGAGGTTGCACGTATACTTTATCTTCCAACTGCACTTGAAGTTAATTCTTTTGCACATGGACAGGCAGAACTTGTTAAGTTCAAAGTACCATCTGATAATGTTCTTAACGGATTAAGTATAGCTTATCTTGGTAAAAATATTACAAATGATATACTTATATGTGCCATAGAAAGGGATGGAGAAGTATACATTCCTAATGGTGATTTTGTGATAAAAGCAGGGGATGTCTTATCATTTGTATCAGAAAGACATATAGCAAGAAACTTCTTAAAGACCATAGGTTTTGCGACTAATCAGGTAAAGGACACTATGATAATAGGTGGAAGCAAGGCTGCTTATTACCTTGCAAAAGAACTTATTAACATGGGAATATCGGTAAAAATAATAGAAAGAGACAGGCAGAACTGCGAAAGATTAAGTGTCAAGCTTCCTAAGGCGATAGTTATAAATGGTGATGGTACAGACCCTGATATACTTAAAGAAGAAGGTATAGAGAGGGTTCAGTCATTTATACCGCTTACAGGAATAGATGAGGAAAATATAATGCTTACACTTCACGCAAAGCAGGTGTCTAACGCAAAGGTTGTTACTAAGATTAACAGAGTTAATTATAAGCAGGTTATTAATAATCTTGACCTTGGAAGTCTTGTATATCCTAAGTATATTACCTCAGAGGCTATTATTGCATATGTGCGCGCAAAGAAAAATTCTAAGGGAAGCAATATTGAAACGCTTTATCATATGTTTGATTCAAGGGTAGAAGCCATAGAATTCATAGTTGAGGAGAATTCAAGGGTTTCAGGCATACCAATAAAGGATCTTAAGCTTAAAAAAGATGTTCTTATATCATTTATCAATCATGATGGACATATCATTATCCCTACAGGTAATGATGAGATAGAAGATGGCGATACAGTTATGATTGTAACTAAGAATACAGGTTTTACAGATATCAACGATATTGTCATGTGAGGGATGAAGTACTATGAATAGGTCAATAGTAATATATGTTTTAGGGTATATATTAAAAACAGAGGGTGTGCTTATGTCGCTGCCTTGTCTTGTTGCACTTATATATCAGGAAAAGGAGGGCTTTGCATACTTAATAGTTGGTGTTATAAGCATACTTTTAGGCCAGCTTCTTACTATGAGAAAGCCAAAGGACTACGTCATATATCTTAAGGAGGGCTGTGTAGCAACGTCACTTAGCTGGATACTTATGGGAGTTGTTGGTGCCATCCCTTTTATGATAACTGGAGAAATTCCATCATTTATTAATGCACTTTTTGAGATGGTGTCTGGTTTTACAACAACTGGTGCAAGTATATTAAGCGATGTTGAAGTTGTTTCAAGGTGCAGCACAACATGGCGATGCTTCTCACACTGGATAGGTGGTATGGGTGTACTTGTATTTATTATAGCCATAGTACCATTAAGTGGTGGTTCTAATATTAATCTTATGAGGGCAGAAAGTCCGGGACCATCAGTAGGAAAGCTTGTTCCTAAGGTAAAGCATACAGCAAGAATATTATATATTATATATCTTGGACTTTCTCTTATAGAGTTCATAATACTTCTTCTTGCAAAGATGCCGGTATTTGATGCGATGAACACTACATTTGGTACTGCCGGTACAGGTGGCTTCGGTATTAAGAATTCAAGTCTTGGCGGATATTCTGTTACAATACAATGGATAGTCACTGTATTTATGATTCTTTTCGGAGTAAACTTTAATGCATATTATCTTATGTTATTTGGAAGTATTAAAAAGGCTCTGACAATGGAGGAAGTAAGGGCATACTTTGGTATTATACTCACATCGATTGTCATAATAACTATAAATATATATTCAATGTGTTCAAGTGTGTGGGATGCCATTACAAAGTCGGCATTTCAGGTTGGTTCTATTATAACGACAACAGGTTTCTCGACAATTGACTTTAACTTATGGCCGCAGACATCAAAGACTATACTTGTGCTTCTTATGTTTGTAGGTGCGTGTGCGGGAAGTACAGGCGGTGGTATAAAGGTTTCAAGATTTGTCATTCTTATAAAGACTATGGTAAAGGAACTTAACTCTTATATCCATCCAAGGAGTGTAAGAAAGATAAAGGTTGAGGGAAAGCCGGTTGAACACGAAGTTATACGTTCTGTTAATGTATATCTTATAACTTATGTGCTTGTATTTGTTGCATCAGTCTTTCTTGTTTCATTTGAGGGCAAAGACCTGACAACAAACTTTACAGCAGTTGCAGCGACATTTAATAATATAGGACCGGGACTTGAACTTGTCGGACCTACACAGAATTTTGCACATTTTAATGTACTTAGCAAGCTTGTTATGATATTCGATATGTTAGCAGGAAGACTTGAGTTATTCCCACTTCTCTTATTATTCCATCCGGTTATTATTAAGGAAATGTTTGAGGATAAGAGAAGATATAAGAAAGCTAAAAAAATGTCGTGAGTGCGATATCAGGATTTTTAGTTTAATGTGAATTGCAAAGCAATGAAGAAATATGAATACTTTGAGAGTGTAAACGTGAATTTTTAATATTAGAAATAAAACGGAGATAAAAAATGAAATTCGTTATACAGAGAGTCAGCTCAGCAAGTGTGACGGTTGACGATAAAGTTATAGGAAGCATAGGAAAAGGTTATCTTATACTGTTTGGTGCAGGTGAGGGTGATACCAAAGATATGCTTGAACCTTTTGCAGATAAGATAGCAAAGATGAGAATATTTGCGGATGAGAATGGAAAGACTAATCTTTCAATCAATGATATTGGAGGAGAGATACTTGTTGTCAGTCAGTTTACGCTGTATGCGGATTGTAGAAAAGGCAACAGACCAAGTTTTGTACATGCATGTGAGCCGGTTCTTGCTAATGAATTATATGAAGAATTCGTAGAATTGTGCAGACAGAGAGTATCAAAAGTTGAAACAGGTGAATTCGGTGCGCATATGAAAGTATCGCTTGAGAATGACGGACCATTCACAATCGTGTTAGACAGCAGGGATTTTGAGAAAAATAAATAGCTGCTACGATTATAGACCGACCTATCTCGAAAATGTTATAAAAAATTATAGATAAATATGCTCCTTCCAATAACGTAAGAAAAGACGCTTCACCCATGATACTTATCACTGGCGACAAAGAGTTGGAGATGCTGGCACGCTATGAGGAAAACGCCCATTTATATGCCCTCCTCAAAGCACTGGGACAAAAAACCACCCTCTATCAGATGGAGGGATTTGACCACGGTACGGTGGCCGCTCCCGCATGTACCTTGATAAACAGCTATATGAAGAAGGCAGGCAAGAAGTAACCACTACCCTTGCCTTTCTTTTATATATGCCAATGCCGCTCCTATTGCTGTTCTATATTCAGCATAGGGCGGTATATGAAAATGTACATGATAGATGGCTTCCATTTTAGAAAACACCTCCCGGCACTGGGGCAGTTGGGTGAGATTCCCTATCAGAACGAAATCCTTGATAGGACTGTTCAAAGCTGACAGTACAGCAGCTCCTCCAATGGTTTGAAGTACCGTATAAATTATACCGCAGGCAATATCTTCTTGAGAAGCATTGCTATCTGCTTTCCCGAAAAGAGAGGCGGTAGCACTCACTGGCAAGTCAGGCAAAGCAGTGTTGCAAATATCACCTATCTGCAAGTTGACACGAGTTACATCCCCTTTCTCAGCCAACTCGGACACCTGATGAATATCATGAGTTTTCAACAGCAACCTCGATAATCCCTGCAAGGTACCTCCACCAATCCCCAAGCCGCCAATATGCTGCACCTTGTCTCCGTCTATTTTCACAAAAGAAGTGCCGGTACCCATGCTGACTACAATCAGTTGGTCTATATCCGTTGCATGTCTAGCTCCCAAACCATTGGCAATAAACTCATCCGTTTTGCGAGTAGGCAGTCCATATAGAGGGCTGTTGACAAATGCGCTTCCCACTCCCGTCAGCATCACCTGCTCCACATCGGCCAGCTGTATACCATTGTCATAAATATACTTACCGAATGCTCCGAATAAGGAAGTCACCGGGTCGGTAGCCGTAATAAACATTGGAGACTGTATCTGTTCTCCATTGATTCCAACGATTTTCGTGGTACTTCCACCCACATCTATTCCTATTACTATACCCATAGCTCCAAGTAATTTGCAGCAAAGTTACAAAAGAATCAATAATTGACAATTGATTAATGTGATAATGTGCCAATATGCTAATTGGCTAATTGGCTGCGCTATGTTTATGCTACGCCATCACGTCCTGGTCATTGACACATTGGCACATTAATCACATTACCACATTGCTATCTGTTAAACAGTTCGAAGGTAAATTTGCAACCTATTTCCTGATACTTCCAGTTTGCAAAGCTGGCAAACAAGCCAAAGTCAAATATATGTGTACCAATGCCATACCCTACTTCCAGATAAGGTTTCAAGTGAGGAACCACCAATGCATTCAGATACAGACGTTCATTCAATACATATTGGGTATATTTCATCAGATGGCGGAGCAGGAGGAAAGGCGCTTCATAGGTAAGGTGTCCGCGGATATATTTACGGGAAGAGTTATACCAGCGGCCGTCCAGCAACTGGAACACCCCGCCAATATCATCACTCCAACCCATAGGAAGATTGGAACGCCGCAAATTGGCAAAGTCCACAAAGTACAGTTCCTTCTGATTGGTAAACTCTCCCCAACCAAAACGCCAATAAATATCACGCATCAAGCCCAAAGAAACCTGATGCTGCAAATCAATCTCTACACGCTCGTACGAACCACTGCTCTGCAACACTCCACTGAGTCCCCGCTCCCAATCTACTGAGATGGAAGGATACTTGGAATGAAGATTTACTTTACGGTCGCCATTCATATAATAGTATTGTCCCGGAGTCCAGGTGAGGCGGACGCGGGGAGCAAAACTATTATAGGTATGGCGGAACTTGTTCAGGATATTCGGGTCAAAATTCGGAAAGAAGGATGAACCTCCGGAACCGGCACGGGTGGCCGACTTGGTAGGCGGCATGCTCGGGTAGTTCAGTTCAAACCGGGAGCGGTTCACTTCCGTACGTCTGTGCATGGATACACCCACTTCCAGCGACAGACCGTTTACTATTTCCCAGCTATGACGCAGATTCAGATACAAATCCTTGAAATAATCCAAGTGTATCTGGTTGAAGTCAAAAATACTGTCGGGGATGGCTTTCAGGTCGTCCAGCACATCACTGCTGTAAATCCGGTTACCGTTACCAAACTCCAGATGCAATGCTGCACGCTTACGGGGCCAATAATCAAAATCGGACCTCACCCTCCAGTAAAACTCTTTTTCCTTAAAATTATAACCTATCCGGGGAACGATGCGCAGCAGGCGATCACCGGTAAAAATACGGTTGTACTTGAACTCCTGCCGATACGAAATTCCATGCTTGCCGCTATAGCTCAAAAGAAAAGGATTGATTAGTGGTGAACAGCGCACACTCCCCAATTTATCAAGGTCTACCGTATAGCGACTGATCAATGCATCTCCAATCTGCCCCCAAAACTCCAAGTTCTTATTCACCGGTTTCTTTTTCCGGGCGAGCGTATCCCGACGCAAGAAGAAATCCTGATACAGTGTCTCCTCATGCGGAGTCAAAGGAATGGGACGCAAAGTTTTAAAGTAAGCAGTATCACGTAGATAAGCATTCGTATCAGTACGCAACGTGTATGAATCGGACAAGTCATATTTACTTTTCTTCACCGACCTCCGTATATCACTGCCAGAAGTTTTCTGAATGATGTTCTTATAATCGAGTACAGCTTCATAAGTGCCATCTACCACATTTCCCAAAAAACGAAACGTTGCATCCACATCATACTGCAACGGAAGAAATTCGTCCGAATCGCCCACATTACCCATCTTCACCAGATTATTGAACCGCACCATCTCATTACGTCCGGAAAAACGCATCTCGCGTACACTCCACACGTTATCACTCACAATCAGATAACCGCCCACCAGCTGAAAGCTTTTGCTTTTTGGCATAAAACGGATTTTATACTGAAGGGCATGCCGTTCCCCCATCACCGTATCAATCCGATAGGTATAATATTTTTTGGCATTGGGTGCTAAAGGAGAGAGTAGTTTGTCATATAATAAGGTAGAAGAATAGATGTTGATGTGAAAATATTCCGGCAGCCGTCCGTCCATTTCCCAAAACTCGGAAGCAGTACCGACACTTGCCTTTACCTTCTGGTCATAGATGTCGGGAGCAGTAAAATGCAAATCGCTATAAGTTTCCATCATATATTCCCGCACCCCTTTCTTGGGCCGGAACATGGAAGGGATGTAGCGGAGAATATGATTCTTCTTACGGATATTCACCCAGCCCTTTATGTAAAGCTCAGCCTTGTAACTTTCAATAATACGTTCATAAAGGGGGGCAAAGAAGATGACTTTCTCCATGATGGAGTCTGCCGAACTCACATGTTTGTCAACCGGATAAGATACACGCTCCGCCCCTGCCTTCTGTACAAAAGAAAACAAGAAGCAAATCCAAATCCATATAAACAACAAACGTTTCAACCGCAATTTCTCCTTATAGAATCGGGACAAATATACGGAAGAATTTGTGTAATGCAAAAACATGTTCCATAAAGAAGCGGGAATGACACTTGTGACACCCTTTATTATAAAACATATGTTACGCGCGAGAGACAATAATACACAAGCACACATAGTTTGTGCGAGATAAATACGAACCTATATTAATTGTTATAAGAAGGGTGCCACAAGTGTCATGTACAGAATGATTCGTAATTGTGACACATGAAAATTACTAATCACGACGCACTAAGATTACTAATCGTGATGCGGAAAGATTACTAATCATGGCATGTAACAAACGCAAGCTTTTGGTCGTTTTTCCATAACAAGCAGACTTTTTTAGGGGGTCTATTCTCAAAAAACACTAATATTTTCGAGAATACCCCCTAAAAAAGAGGGGGTAGTTCAGAAAAAACATGTATTTTTGCGCCCAACAACCAATAAAAGGAGAGACTTATATGTCAAAAATGCGATTTTTTGCTTTGCAAGAACTTGCCAATCGGCAACCTCTTGAAGTGACCACCCCTTCAAACAAACTGTCCGACTACTACGGCAGCCATGTCTTCGACCGTAAGAAAATGCAGGAATACCTGCCTCGTGAAGCCTACAAAGCCGTGACCGACGCCATCGAAAAAGGCACTCCCATCAACCGCGAAATGGCAGACCTGATTGCCAACGGCATGAAAAGTTGGGCAAAGTCCCTCAACGTCACCCACTACACGCACTGGTTCCAGCCTCTGACGGACGGAACAGCCGAGAAACATGACGGCTTCATCGAATTCGGAGAAGGAACGGAAGTGATTGAACGTTTTTCCGGCAAACTGCTCATCCAGCAGGAACCGGATGCATCCTCTTTCCCCAACGGGGGTATCAGAAACACATTCGAAGCACGAGGATATACTGCTTGGGATGTTTCCTCACCTGCCTTTGTGGTAGATACCACACTTTGCATCCCCACTATCTTCATCTCTTATACCGGCGAAGCGCTCGACTACAAGACTCCATTGCTCAAAGCCTTGGCAGCCGTAGACAAAGCAGCGACAGACGTATGCCAGTTGTTCGACAAGAATATCACACGCGTTTATACCAATTTAGGCTGGGAACAAGAATATTTCCTCGTCGACTCGGCACTGTACAATGCCCGCCCGGACCTTTGTCTGACCGGACGTACCCTGATGGGACACTCCTCGGCCAAAGACCAGCAGCTGGAGGACCACTATTTCGGCTCCATCCCCCCACGTGTCACAGCTTTTATGAAAGAACTGGAAATCGAATGTCACAAACTGGGTATCCCGGTCAAGACCCGCCATAACGAAGTAGCTCCCAACCAGTTTGAGCTGGCGCCTATCTTTGAGAATGCCAACCTTGCCAACGACCACAACCAGCTTGTGATGGATCTGATGAAACGCATCGCACGCAAGCATCACTTCGCCGTACTGCTTCACGAAAAACCCTACAACGGCGTGAACGGCTCCGGCAAGCACAACAACTGGTCGCTTTGCACCGATACGGGTATCAATTTGTTTGCACCGGGCAAGAATCCGAAAGGAAACATGCTGTTCCTTACCTTCCTGGTAAACGTACTGATGATGGTATACAAAAACCAGAACTTGCTGCGCGCCTCCATCATGAGTGCCGGAAACAGCCACCGTCTGGGAGCCAATGAAGCCCCTCCCGCCATTCTGTCCATCTTCCTGGGCAAACAGCTGTCTTCCATCCTCGACGAGATAGCTCGCCAGATAAGCAGCAGCAAGATGACATCGGAAGAAAAGACAACACTGAAATTAGGCATCGGACGTATTCCCGAAATATTACTGGATACCACCGACCGTAACCGTACTTCTCCATTCGCCTTTACCGGCAACCGCTTTGAGTTCCGTGCCGCAGGTTCGTCCGCCAACTGTGCCGCCGCCATGATTGCCATCAATGCAGCTATGGCAAACCAGTTGAACGAATTCAAAGTCTCCATCGACAAACTGATGGAAGAAGGAGTCGGCAAGGATGAAGCCATCTTCCGCATTATGAAAGAGACCATCATCGCCTCCGAGCCTATCCGCTTTGAGGGTGACGGCTACTCCGAACAATGGAAGCAGGAAGCCGCCCGCCGTGGGCTGACCAACATCTGCCACGTTCCCGAAGCCCTGATGCACTACATGGATAACCAGTCCCGTTCCGTACTCATCGGCGAACGTATCTTCAACGAAACGGAGCTTGCCTGCCGCCTGGAAGTAGAACTGGAGAAATACACCATGAAGGTACAGATAGAAAGCCGTGTGCTGGGCGACCTTGCCATCAACCACATCGTACCGACTGCCGTTATCTACCAAAACCGTCTGCTGGAAAATCTCCGTGGCCTGCGCGAGACCTTCTCTCCCGAAGAATACGAAGTCCTCAGTGCCGACCGGAAAGAGCTTGTACGCGAAATTTCCAAGCGCGTAACAGCCATCAAGGTACAAGTACGCGAAATGACCGAAGCCCGCAAAGTAGCCAACCACATGGATAACTACAAAGACAAGGCTTTCGCTTACGAAGAAACCGTACGCCCTTATCTGGAAAGTATCCGTGACCACATCGACCACCTTGAGATGGAAATTGATGATGAAATCTGGCCGCTTCCGAAATATAGGGAGCTGCTGTTTACAAAGTAGGCCTCTCCCTAGCCCCTCCCCCGTAGGGAGGGGGATAGAGATACTACGATAAACAATTAAGTTACTACGATTTACGATTTGACGGTTTACGGTTGGAGTTACTCATACAATCATAAACCCACCTGCTAATGAGTAGTTGTTTAACAATACAAACTTCAATCGTAAATCGTCTAATCGTAAATATATAGATTTTCCTTCATCTCCCCCCCTACGACATCTTTTTGTCATATTTGTGCAATATTTAATTTTTTCTTTTTACATTTGTGCTGTATAACACAGTTTTGCAGCAGTTATGGTAAAAGTAAACTTGTCTGATATTAATGTTCCGGAGTTGATTGCAGATATATGGTCTCCCTTGAATGACGAACAACGGGAATTCCTCGCCAACCACTTCACACTCCAGAACTACAAAAAAAACGAAGTCATCCATTGCGAAGGCGAGACACCTACGCATTTGATGTGTCTGCTGAGTGGAAAGGTCAAAATCTATAAAGACGGAGTCGGTGGTAGAAGCCAGATTATCCGTATGATTAAACCTGTCGAATATTTCGGTTACCGCCCTTACTTTGCAAAAACAGACTATGTCACGGCAGCGTCTGCATTCGAGCCGTCTCTTGTTTGCCAAATCCCCATGACTGCCTTGATGACTCTGCTCACACAAAACAACGACCTTGCCATGTTCTTCATCAAGCAATTGTCCGTTGACTTGGGCATTGCCGATGAACGCACTGTAAACCTGACGCAGAAACATATCCGCGGAAGACTCGCAGAATCCCTGCTATTCCTCAAAGAAAGTTATGGTTTGGAGGAAGACGGCTCCACCTTGAGTATCTATCTCTCGCGTGAAGATCTGGCCAATTTGTCAAACATGACCACTTCCAACGCCATACGTACGTTGTCACAGTTTGCCACAGAACGGTTAATCACCATCGACGGACGTAAAATCAAAATCATAGACGAAGAAAAGCTGAAGAAAATCAGCAAGATAGGATAAGGATAAGGGATTAGGGATGAGCTTATACCTCTTGTTATATGTATAATACTGTCACAAACTAATCCCTAATCCTTAATCCCTTATTAAATCACTCCTTTTGCAGAAAGATACCGTTCCGCTTCAATGGCTGCCTGGCAACCAGTTCCGGCAGCGGTGATGGCTTGACGATAGTGAGAATCAGCAACGTCTCCGGCGGCGAATACGCCCGGCACTTTCGTACGCGGTGTTCCCGGCTCGGTGACGATATAACCTACTTCGTCCGTATCTACATAAGGTTTGAAAATATCCGAGTTGGGTTTATGGCCGATGGCAAGGAAGAAACCGTCAATAGCTACATCATAGCGCTTCTCATCCGGTTCACCCATACGCTGTACCAAATGTACACCTTCCACACCGTTCTCTCCAAACAAGCCTACGGCATTATGTTCGAACAGCACTTCAATCTTGTCATGCTTCATCACACGCTCCTGCATAATCTTGGAAGCGCGGAGATAAGGTTTGCGGACAATCAGATAAACCTTGGCAGCCAATCCGGCAAGGTAAACAGCTTCCTCGCAGGCAGTATCTCCACCCCCTACAACAGCTACCGTTTTCTTGCGGTAGAAGAAACCATCACAAGTGGCACAAGCGCTGACACCCATTCCCGCATATTTCTTTTCATCCTCCAGCCCCAGATACTTCGCAGCGGCACCTGTAGCAATAATCAGCGTTTCAGCCTCAATCATCTTTTCGTCATCAATCGTAATCTTGTAAGGTGCTTCAGCAAGATTGGCTGCGGTAGCAACTCCATAACGCAAATCTGCACCAAAACGTTCGGCTTGCTTCCGCAGGTCTTCCATTAATTCCGGACCTCCGATACCTTGGGGATAACCGGGGAAATTCTCCACATCAGTAGTGGTTGTCAACTGGCCACCGGGCTGCAATCCTGCATAAAGTACCGGTGAAAGATTGGCACGGCCTGCATAAATAGCGGCAGTATAGCCGGCAGGACCCGAACCGACAATCAGACATTTTACTTTTTCTGTTTCCATCATTATATTATTTACTATTTGACTATTTACAATTTACTATTTAGCGCATGTCGATGACTTCAGCCGTGGGATAGGCTTTTTTGTCAAAGACAAAGAAACTATCCGGATAGGATTGTCCGGTCTGGTAGTTATTAATAAGGATAGTAGTCATATACTTACTCCCCCGTGGTGCCAAGTCCACTTGATGCAGACGATACGTATCCTTTGTCACAAACAGATAGACACTTTCAGGGTCTCTTCTCTTGTCGGCAGCAGTCATGGTGATGTAATAAACAGACTTGTCTTGCTTACCACCGACACTGCTCAACTTCAATCTGTATCCCTGCTTGTAGAGGGACAACCAAGCATACGGATTAAGAGTCTGCAATTCCTCCTGCGTAGGTTCCGATACATTCACCTCATCTGCCGAAGCCACATAGCTCCACTGCGTATGTCCGTCAAACCAAGTCTTCATTCCCTCGGTCTCAACCACAAACTTCTCACCTTCCAGATAGAGAACTCCCGCATAAGAGCCTTGTTGTTCGTTCACGGTAAACGCCAGCTTCACCCCTCCCGCTTTCCGAAAGGCTTCGGCTGTACGCTCCAATATATTCTTGGCATCCGGTTGTTGTGCCGACATCGGCACAGCAAACAACAGCAATAGCACACCAAGTAAAAGCTTATCAAATTTCATCATTCTATAAATAACCATTCCTTATTGCAAATTGTTTAACCGCATTTCCAGGTCGCTCTCATCTATACAGAACACCTCACGCGCCTTACTACCTTGCGCCGGTCCCACAATCCCCGCTTTCTCCAACTGGTCCATGATGCGGCCGGCACGATTATAACCGATGGCAAACTTACGCTGAATGAGCGATGTGGAACCCTGCTGGTGAATAACAACGAGACGGGCTGCATCCTCGAACAAAGGATCGAGACGTCCCATATCCACATCCCCCAAATCACCTCCTGCATTTTCATCCACATATTCGGGCAGATAGAAAGCAGTGGGGTAACTCTGCTGGCGGGCGATAAACTTCGTAATCTCCGCCACTTCGGGCGTATCGATAAAGGCACACTGCACACGCACCGGGTCAGCTCCCTGCAGGAATAACATATCACCGCGGCCTATCAGCTGGTTGGCTCCCGGACGGTCGAGGATGGTACGCGAATCGACCATTGCCGATACACGGAAGGCGATACGCGCCGGGAAGTTGGCCTTAATCGTACCCGTAATGATGTTTGTTGTCGGTCGCTGTGTAGCGATAATCATATGTATACCCACGGCACGCGCCAACTGGGCGATACGTGCGATGGGCAGTTCCACATCCTTACCGGCTGTCATAATCAAGTCACCGAACTCGTCGATAACGACTACGATATAAGGCATGAACTTATGCCCCTTTTCCGGATTCAGACGACGGTTGATGAACTTCTCGTTATACTCCTTGATATTGCGCACATGGGCAGCTTTCAGCAAGTCATAGCGAGTATCCATCTCCACACAGATGGAGTTCAAAGTCTGCACCACCTTCGTGACGTCCGTAATGATGGCATCTTCCCCGTCGGGTAATTTCGCGAGGAAGTGATGCTCAATTACGGAGTAGATGCTGAATTCTACTTTTTTGGGGTCTACCAGCACAAACTTCAGCTCTGCCGGATGCTTCTTATATAATAAGGAGGTGATGATGGCATTCAACCCCACGGACTTACCCTGACCGGTAGCACCGGCAACGAGCACGTGCGGCATCTTGCACAAATCCACCATAAACACTTCATTCGTAATTGTCTTACCCAGTGCGATGGGCAAGTCGTAAGTAGACTCCTGGAACTTCTTGCTGCCGATAATGCTCTGACCGGATACAATCTTCGGATTGGAGTTGGGCACTTCGATACCAATCGTACCCTTTCCCGGAATGGGAGCGATGATACGGATGCCGAGCGCCGAAAGGCTGAGGGCAATATCATCTTCCAGACCGCGTATCTTCGAAATGCGGACGCCCTGCTCGGGAGTGATTTCATACAGCGTCACCGTAGGACCTACCGTCGCCTTAATGGTACTGATTTCTATACCGAAACTACGCAGAGTATTGATAATCTTATCCTTGTTCGCGTTCTGCTCTACCATGTCAATGGTCGGACCATTGTCATCGTAATGCTTCATCAAGTCTATTGTGGGGTAATGATAGTTTTCCAAATCCAGACGGGGATTGTACGGCTCCTTCTCCGTTCCCACATACTCCTCCTCTTCGGCCTTTTCAACCTGGAATGCCGGCTCCTTCTCTACCGGCTGTTCCCGAAAAGGGGGCACCGGCTCCGGTGCAGGAGTCTCAAAAGTCATGGTAACATCCTCATCCGCAGACTTGGCTGGCTTTACCTTTCCATCACTTCCACCCAAGTCAAGGGTGATTTCATTCAGCGGTTCGTCCTCTTCTTCCTCTGTAGCAACCTCCTCCTCCTTTTCAAGAACCTTTTCCGGCTCCGCAGCTTCCGGTGTCGGAGCAGTAGTCTTTTCCTTTGCACCCCAAGAGGTCTTGAACTCTTCCGGCGTTTCACCCAGCACGCTTTCCGCCTTCTCCTTACGCTTCAAGAAGCTGAGACTAAACAATCTGCGCAACCAGATGACAGTCCGTGCACTCAGATAGATGAGGAAGCAGATGGCAGTTACCAACAATAGCAGCCATACTCCCGGCACACCGACTTGAGACACAAGCCAGTTGCTGACATTGTATCCGTGCATACCGCCCAGATAGAGGAAAGAGTCCTTGTACTGGTCTACAAACACAAAACCGAAAAATACCGAGAACCACACCAGCATCAACGAACAGCCGATGAACCACTTCCACAAGCGCACCACACGCACCCGCATCAGCTTCAATCCCGCCACAGCCAGGAACACGAGAATCAGGAAAGACGATACGCCGAAACAATCATTTATCAGATAGCTGGCCAACTGCGCACCGCGGCTACCGGCGTAGTTCTTCACCCCATTATTGGTGGAAATCAGCTCCTGCGCACTGCCTCCGTCAATGATGCTCTGGTCTGCCGCTCCCGTGAAAAAGAACGACGAAAAGGCGAGCAACAAATAAACCGAAAAGATTACCAGTACCAAGCCGATAACGAAATGAACAGTTTCACTTCTAAATAACGCTGCCACTTTCCCAAAAAACGAGAGTGACAGCTCCGTATCTTTAGCTGTTGAATTTTTCTTTGCCATATTTTTTAAATAACTATTGAGAATTGATTGCAAAAATAATAAAAACTATCCTTCTGCCGCGTTGTTTTCATTCTTTAATTTCTCGTCTGCCGATTATAGGTATTCCTAATCTACAACTGTAGTTTTATCGCATGTTTTACTTACATGCTTGCATGAAATGACATAGCGCACTAATTTACAACAGATTGCGCCATGCAAGCAGACCTCATGCAAGCATGCAGGCAGATTTTGCCTACATGACGCAATCCATGCAAGCCCTATACGCATCAACCTACTCTTTTTCCTTCAAAAAATAAATCGGCTGTTTCTGCAACCCTTTGTTCACCAACACATTCTCCTCACAAAGACGACGAATCTGCCGCGTCGCAGTCGTGCGGGTCATGCCGCAAATCGACTGTACAACACTGCGGGTGATGAACTCATTCTTACGTAGATAGTTCACCACTTTTTGCTTCACCTCATCATCCGTCAGCCTCTTTTTCGTGAGATTCCGCAATTTCAGCGGCTTTACCTTCAATACTCCTATCTCACTGCGCAGCGCCTTGTCCGGTCTGAAAGTGATGTTTTTCAACTTCACCTTAGTACTTTTCCGCTTTGTCTCCAGTGTCACCGGTTCCGTGCAGGTCAGCGTGGGAACAAAGTAACCGATGCCGTCCAAATGTACCTGCCTGCCCTCCCCCAGCTCGCGTCCCACAAAATGCGACAAAGCATCGAGTACCGCTAGTACATCCGTCTCGGTCAGCGAGCAGTATTCTTGTATATGCCTGCGCAGCTCATCGGTCGTCGTGGAGCCGTTCAGTTTAATCCGGGGATGCAGGGTCAGTTCTTCCCCTTGTTTATCCTTCGTTTTCGGGTTTTCGTACCAATCAAATAAAATTGCCATATTCTTTCCTCCATTTTTAGATTCATTTCTGTTGCTGTCTGCAGGTTTCGCTCATGCAAAGTACCGGCTTTCATTAGGCAGAGCATGGGTCTTCCTTACGCAAAGAAGCGTTCTTCCTTCTGCTGAAAGCTTATCAAAAAAAGATGCGCACAGCTGTGGTTTACCTTCTTCATATTTGTGATACACCTTCTTCACAACTATGAGAAAGACATTCCACGACTGTGCGCAACTACAAACTACAGAGGCAAAGATAATGAAAAGCAGGGGGCTTGGCAAAGGAATGCTAATCTTTTTCAGATTGAAGCATGTAATAATGCGGTAATAATAGCGCTATTTGCCCAGTTCCATAATTGCAATAATTAATCTTCATCATCATCGTCATAATCTTCATCGTAGTCATCATCGTCACCATCCCATCTACACCCACAAGCATCACAAGCATAATCATTAATACCACTTGAATCAGGATAGACCAAATGCGAGCCACACTCAGGGCAACGCAACTTGTTGTTATCATCATCGTCATCCGCAATTTCATCACATGGCCATTCTCTTCCACAATCCGGACAAACATAATTCACGCCATCGAAATAGGCATTCTCATTCAAACAAAAAATACATTCCATAACTATCTTATTTTTAATTATTACTTTTATTCATTATTCTTTTTGCATATAAGCAGCATTTAATCAGCACAACTCCCACCAGCATAGAACAGACAATGCCAATTGCAATGAAAAGAGGACTTCTATCAGCGGAAGCAATGCCGTTTTTTGCCAACACCAAAAGTCCCGTCTGAAAACAAACGGCCGACAACAAGCAGAACAGCAGCACATTGCGTTTCCAATGTTTTGGCATCGGTTCATTTTTTTCTACCTCTTCTACCATTTCCTTCATTGCTTCTTCAATCCATATCTTCATCTTCATTGTCTTGAGGATTTATTTCATATTTGGGGTCTAAATCATATCTGTACGCAAGCAAAAAATCGGCCTTTTTATCTTTGGGTTTACAAAGAGAATACAATATGTCCCCTACTCCCAAGGGGGCAGCCGCAACAACTGCAATCCCTGCCAGCATACCACCTCCTATTATACCGCCAATTGCAGCCAATCCGGAGGTTATTCCTGCTGCCGACAACCCAGCAACAACACCTGAAGCCGAAATCAAGCTTATCATTCCTGCCACCGTACAAACAGATCCTCCACTTGCCATTATTTTGGCAACCAAATCATCTTTGTCTTTTCTAGTCATCTTTTTGTAAGCATCAAAATCTTTGCCTAATACAACGGTGAACATGATACAGAATTCTGCATAGCACACGTCAGTAGGATAGCTCTTGCCCTCGGCCAAACGTGTAATTGCGTACTTCGACATTGTCATAGCCACTGCAAGTTCATCAATAGAAATAGAAGAATTACTCATGAATGAACGCAAAAACGGAGCGAAACCGACTCCTTTTGGAAATTCTTGATTTTCCATAATCTTTTTTTTAAAGTTTATATTATGGCGCCCTCTGCCTATAAAAACAAAAAGCAACCGTTAGCATTAACGATTGCAAAAATATGGGGGAAGAATCAAGCACGAAATAGACGTCTACGAAAAAGGCAATCAACCTCTTTATCCATTCCTCATGTTCTTTTTAAATTCTTCCCATTGCCAGTCAGGAAAGTTCAATGTATCATTTACGATTCTCCACGCGTCCTTTGGCAGGTCTAATAGAGTTTGCAATATTTTCCATGCATTTATTATTATAGATGTAGCATCGCCCTTTGTACACACCTTTCTTAGTGTTGCCCCGAAAGATCTGCCGTTCATTGTCATCAGAATCTTGTTGATATGCGTGTAAGGAGGTGAAACAGCCACTATTCTATTATTTTCTTTACCACACTTAGAAGTATCTAATGTTTTCAAATAAAATTGCATATACCCCAGAAGAAGTATAATCACATAGACAAATTGTTTATTAGTTTTCTTCTGGAAATCTCGCTCTTTCACATCTCCGTTTCCTACTATCCGCCACGCTGCCTCATAGTGTTTTTCTTTTGTTAAGTATCCACTTTCAGTGGCCTTTTCCAGCAGCTTCTCAAACAATTTTTTATTTGTCTTCCCCTTTCCCTTTTTCGACATTCGGCCTATCTTTTCAAGCAGTTCCTGATATGCCTCTTTTGTAAAGTTAACATCAGCAGAGAAACGTATCTTATCCTCTTTTTGAGACTCTTTCCGGGAGTCAGAACGTTTTCTCAGAGCCTCAACATCTTCATTTTCAAGATACCCCTCATATACACTTCTTATAAGACGAACCGCCCTTGCACCCACCTCCACAATATCCTCATCTTCATGAAGAGTAATCCAAAAGGGCCAATAAGTATGGTTGTTCGCATTATTTGTAGGCTTAAAGCGGTGAGTGAAAAATTTCCCCGGAAATGTATTTTCAAGAACAGCAGTAACATAATAACGAATATCTTCCCATTCTTCATTGAACATGGCCATCCCATCTTTATCATTCTCATCAAGAATCAGTCCCTTACACCCATAATAAATACCGACAACCGGTTCATACACATCATATTCTATCAGAAATTCATACCCTCTGCATCCATCCTTACTATACAATGTCTCCAGCTTATACATCATGTGATGCGGAGCCTTGTTTCCATGAAAAGAAGCATCCGCTTTAAAATCCTCCACTTCATCCAACAACCTCATCTTCTTTTTATAAAACTCTGAAGCTATGCCATTTAGTTCTTCCCAATGCTTCCGGTTCCTCTCTCTGATTTTATCTTTCTCCATCTCAGAGACAGCCTCCTGACAGTTCACATCACATTCGGCCCCATCAAAATCAATGCTAACACTGGAAAAATATTCAAGGGCTGCCTGCACTTCTTTCTTTTTAGCATAGACCTGCCTCGCTATAAAGATGCAAGCCTCCCGCGTAAGGTGATAGTTTTCCACGCTCCTACATGCACCAGAGCCTACCCCAACCATTTCAACCATCAGGTTAAAATGGTCATCCACATTTATGCCATCCGCTTCGGCGGACTTCATGGCCTTTGCCAATGGAACGGAAAATTTCTGGTACGTACTATACCCCAAAGCAGCGCACAATTCCCTCGAAGTCCAGTATGACCGTCCTTGCCCATCAAACTTCCTTATTTTCTCAAAAGGTGATTTATCACTGATTTTCAATTCTTTATTCATAAAGACAGAAACAAATTACATGATATAAAAATCCTCATCTATAATGACGAACACTCAACAACACTAATATCAAGCATGAAGATAGCAATAAAAAACATCCCGTCACATAATTGGAAACATTTTGTATACAGAGAGACGGGAGCAATGCCCTATATTTGCAACCGGTCAATCAATCACCGGCCATGAAAAACAGGTAGTTTATGAGAAATTTCATTGTATTATGCTTATTGGCATGTCTGGCATCATGTACAGACAAAAAAGAATTCCAGACAATAAGAGAACGAATCGATTTATCAGGAAATTGGAACAGTTCATTAGGGAACTGCACATTGCCCGGTACGACGGATGAAAACAAGTTGGGAGACGGCAGGCATCCCACCAATGTAACCTCCCAGTTGACACGGACTTATCCCTACTCCGGCATCGTAGAATATGAAAAAGATGTTGAAATTCCTGTACAGATGGAAGGGAAACGCCTGATACTCTTCATGGAACGTACAAAGCCCAGTACTCTCTGGATAGACGGGGACAGCGTCGGCACGTTGGGACATATCTATGCACCTCACTGCTATAGCCTGCCGGCCTTGGCACCCGGCAGCCACCATATAAAGATACGCATTGACAATTCCCCCAGCTCCGTACCAGCCGAAATCCAAAGCTCGCATGCCTGGACCGACGGCACACAAACCAACTGGAACGGCATTCTGGGCGACTTCTACATCGAAGCGACCCCACACACCTATCTCAAGCAGGTACAAGTCTACCCATCTGTAAAGGAGAAAAAGGCCCGCATCCATGTAAACATATACAGCGATTCGGAGCAATCGGGCGTAGTGACCCTTTCTGCCAAGACGTGGAACACCCAACAAGAACACCTGTTACCGGACATGGAAAAACAAGTCGGCTTGAGCAAAGGTGAAAATAAGATAGAACTGACGCTCGACATGGGCAACCGGATGCAGACATGGAGCGAATTCCACCCCACACTTTATGCACTGAACGTGACCCTTGCCACAAACGAGGGTAAAGACAATATAATAACAGATTTCGGTATGCGCGACTTTGCCACCGAAGGTACTCAGTTCACCATAAACGGCTTCAAGACCTTCTTGCGCGGCAAACACGACGCTTGCGTATTCCCACTTACCGGATATGCGCCGATGGATGTAAAGTCCTGGCGAAAAGTTTTTCAGACAGCCAAGAGTTATGGCATCAACTACTACCGTTGCCATTCCTACACCCCGCCCCGCGCCGCTTTTGCCGCTGCCGACATCGAGGGTATCTATTTCCAGGCCGAGTTGCCTTTATGGGGAAGCATTTCACCGGACAACCATCGCTTGAATGACTTCTTGCTGAACGAAGCCTATATGACCCTCGACTACATGGGCAATCACCCCTCATTCACCATGTTGGGACTGGGCAACGAGTTGGGTGGCGACGTTGACCTGATGCGCAATTGGCTGGACGGATTCAGAAAACATGACAACCGCCATCTCTATTCGCTCGGTTCCAACAACTTCCTGGGTTGGGGAGGTGCCATAGACGGTGAAGATTATCTGACAACCTGCCGGGTAGGAGGAGGCGAAGGCTATACAACGCACGTACGCAGTTCGTTTGCCTTTGTCGATGCCGAAAAGGGAGGTATCTTGAACAACACCCGTCCCAATACCCGTGCGGATTATACTGCTGCCATAGCGAAATCTCCCCGACCGGTCATCAGTCACGAAACCGGACAGTTCCAAATTTATCCCGACTACAAGGAGTTGGAGAAATACACCGGCGTATTGCATCCATATAACTTGGAGATATTCCGTGACCGGCTCAATGAAAATGGACTGCAGAACCAGATTGACGCATTCCATCAGGCCACCGGCCGGTTTGCCGTCGAATGCTACAAGGCTGATATTGAATACGGCCTGCGCACTGCCGGTTTAGGCGGATTCCAGATGCTCGACCTTCAAGACTTTCCCGGACAAGGCTCGGCACTGGTAGGCATTCTGGATGCTTTCATGGACAGCAAAGGCATTGTCACTCCCGAAACATTCCGCGGCTTTTGTGCTCCGGTGGTACCGCTGGCGCTTATGGACACCTACTGTTACAGCAACAAAGAAGAGCTGAACATAGGACTCGCCCTGACAAATTACGAAGAGCAACCATGGTCTGATGCATTATACTGGCGTCTGGAAAGCCTGAGTGACAGCGTAACTTTTGTTCGCGAAGGCAAAGTCCCCGCCCATGTAGAGCAAGGAAAAGTAATGCAGGTGGGCGAGTTGAAAAGCACCCTTACCGAAATAGACAAGCCTGCCCAATTGCGACTGACACTGACCACCGGGAATTATCATAACTATTATAACTTATGGGTATACCCCGACCGGACACCGGAAAGCGAAGCGGACATCTTCATCTGTCAGTCCTTGGATGACGAGGCGCGAAAGAGACTGAGCCAAGGAGGGAAGATACTGCTTATACCCGACCACAAAGCCATTGAAGAACAGAGTGTAGGTGGACTTTTTACTCCTGACTACTGGAACTATGCCATGTTCAAAAGCATTTCGGAAAACGCCGGCCGCGAAGTTTCGCCGGGCACCCTCTCCTTGCTGATGGACGAGAAACATCCCTTGTTCCGGCAGTTCCCCACCGAGTGCCATAGCAACTGGCAATGGTGGAGCATCGTACGCCATGCCCGCCCCTTTATTCTGAACGCTACGCGCCACGAATACAAGCCGCTTATCCAAGTAGTAGACAATGTGGAACGGAACCACAAGTTAGGCTTGCTGTTCGAATTTGCCGTAGACAACGGTAAGGTATTGGTTTGTATGAGCAACCTCGAAGCAATTCGCCACACTCCGGAAGGAGGTCAGCTGCGCAATGCCATTTTAAGCTATATGAAGTCGGCTGAGTTCTCTCCCACCGAGACGCTGACCTCACAGCAGTTGCAGCACATATTAACAACCGAGGTGAGGAAGCAAGACATTGTCGGCGTGAAAAACCAGTCGGATTACGACGTACAGCCGGAATAAATATGAGAAGTTTCATCATAATTCCACTTTTCCTCGGCTGTCCCGTCATTTTTCAGTAGCTTTGCGGACTTTAATACAGCAAACAACCCATGAAACTTACCCTTATACGCACCGCTCGTGAAACCGGCAAAGAGACATTCAGCACATGGCCCAGCGACACCTTGATGGAGAAGATGAAAACCGAGAACAAAGCCGGACACATATCCGCCTTGCGCAGCCTCATTCCCCACATCACCGGAAGCAACGGACACTACCCCTGCATAGACAAACTGCCACGCATCTGCCCTGCCGCAGAATATGCCCGCAGCAAAGAGGGGGAAAGATACCTGAAAACCTATAACGGACTGGTACAGATTGAAGTCAACCACCTGGCCAATGCCGTGGAAGTGGAGCAAGTAAAGCACCAGGCGGCCCTGCTGCCGCAAACTTTTGCCGCCTTTTGCGGAAGCAGCGGACGAAGCGTAAAAATATGGGTACTGTTTGCCACCCCCGACGGTTCGCGCCCCAGGCAGGAAGAAAAAATCAGGCTGTTTCATACCGCTGCCTACCGGCTCGCCGTAAACTGTTACCAGCCCCTGCTCCCCTACCCCGTCACACTGAAAGAACCTGCCGTGGAGCAAAGCTGCCGCATGACGCTCGATGACCGTCCCTATTACAATCCGTCTGCCGTCCCTTTCTGTCTGGAACAGCCTTTGTCCGTGCCCGACGAGCCCACCTTCGGCCAACGGAAACAGACCGAAGCAAACCCGCTGATGCGTATTGCCCCCGGCTATCCGGCCTCCCAAACCTTCTCCATCCTCTTCGAAGCCGCCCTAAACCGTACCTTCGAAGAGCTGGAAAACTGGAAACGGGGCGATGACCTTCGCCCCCTGCTCTACCTGCTTGCCGGGCATTGCTACAAAGCCGGCATTCCCGAAGAAGAGGCAGTACGTCAAGTCATGATGCACTACTACCGCGAAGCGGATGAACAACTGGTGCGCATGACCCTGCACAACCTCTACCGCGAATGCAAAGGCTTCGGCACCCGCAGCAGCATGACCCGCGACCAAATCACCGCCTTCCGCCTGGAAGAATTCATGAACAGACGCTATGAGTTCCGCTGGAACACCGTGCTGGGAGAATTGGAATTCCGCCAACGGGACTCCATACACTTCCATTTCCGCCCTGCCGACCAGCGGGTAAGAAGCAGTATCGGACAGAATGCCCTGAAAGAAGGAATCAGCGTATGGGACAGAGATGTGGCACGCTACCTCAACTCGGACGCCATTCCCTTGTACAACCCCATCGAAGAATATCTGAACAGCACCGGACATTGGGACGGCAAGGACCGTATCCGCGCATTGGCCGACCTCGTCCCCTGCAACAATCCGTACTGGCGGGAACTCTTCTACCGCTGGTTTCTCAGCATGACGGCGCACTGGCAAAACATCGACCGTCAGCATGGAAACAACACGTCTCCCCTACTGGTCGGAGCCCAAGGCTATCGTAAAAGTACCTTCTGCCGCATCCTGCTGCCACCCGAACTGCGCTTCGGATATACCGACAGTATCGACTTCAAAAGCAAGCAGGACGCAGAGCGGAGCCTCGGCCGCTTTTTCCTGATAAACATCGACGAATTCGACCAAATCAGCGTCAATCAGCAAGGTTTTCTAAAGCATCTGCTGCAGAAACCCGTGGCAAACCTGCGCAAGCCTTACGGCACCGCCATCCAGGAAATAAGACGCTACGCCTCCTTTATAGCAACCAGCAACCAGAAAGACCTGCTGACAGACCCCAGCGGCAGCCGCCGTTTCATCTGCATCGAAGTCACCGGCCCCATCCATACCAATGTCACCATCAACTACCGGCAACTCTACGCACAAGCCATGGATGCCATAGCCAAAGGTGAACGCTACTGGCTGGACGATTCCGACGAAGCCATCTTGAAACAGACCAACCGGGAGTTTGAACAGCCCACACCGTTGGAACAGCTCTTCCTCTGCCACTTCCATCCCGCCGAAAATGAAGAGGAAGGAGACTGGATGACCCCTATGGAGATTCTCTCCTTCTTGCAAACCAAGACCAAAGACCGGCTGTCCATCAATAAAGTGGCTCTGTTCGGACGTGCACTCCACAAACTGGGCATCAGCAGCCGCCGGAAGACAAGAGGAACAGAATATCATGTAGTGAAAAAAGAATAATCCTGCCAATTAATTTGCTTCTACTTTCGGTTTGCGCTATCTTTGCGTTTCAAATCAAGAAGATATGAAAAAAGAAAGTCAAGTGATATTCGACCGGAATGCCGTAGAGTTTGTGACCGTAGCCGCCGAGTTTTGCAAGTTTCTGGAACAAGCGGAAGGGGTGAAACGTTCCGCGTTCGTCGATACCTCCTTAAAAATACTTCCGCTGCTCTACCTGAAGGCCTCCATGCTGCCCGAGTGCGAAACCATAGGAGACGAGGCGCCGGAAACATTCGTCACCGAAGAGACCTATGAGGTACTCCGCATGAACCTCGCCAATATCCTGGCCGAGAAAGACGACTACCTGGACGTATTCGTATCCGACATGAAGTATAGTGACCAGCCCATCACCAGGAACATTTCCGAAGACTTGGCCGACATATACCAGGACATCAAGGACTTTATCTTCGTATTCCAGCTGGGTTTCAACGAGACGATGAACGATTCGCTTGCCATCTGCCAGGAAAACTTCCGCCTCCATTGGGGACAGAAGCTTGTCAACACCCTGCGTGCCCTGCACGAGGTGAAGTATGCGCAAGGCGAGGATGAAGAGGAGGAAACCGCAGACTTTGAATATTAAATTATGGTTATCAAAAGAACAATAGATAAAGAAACAGTGAAAGACCTGCCCAAAGCCGCCTTTCCGGGACAGATACATGTCGTACAGACACCATGGGAAGCGGAAAAGGCAGTCGCCTATCTGAAGTCCTGCCCGTTGCTGGGCATAGACAGCGAAACCCGTCCATCGTTCACAAAAGGACAGATACACAAGGTGGCCCTGCTACAGATTTCCTCAGAGGAACATTGCTTTCTGTTCCGCCTCAACCTGACGGGACTGACTCTGCCGGTTATCACATTGCTGGAAAACCCAAGCGTAACGAAAGTAGGCCTTTCCTTGCGGGACGACTTCATGATGCTGCACAAACGCGCGCCCTTCGAACAGCATGCCTGCATCGAATTGCAGGAATATGTCCGCGCTTTCGGCATCCAGGACAAAAGCCTGCAGAAGATATACGCCATCCTCTTCGGGGAAAAGATTTCGAAAAGCCAGCGCCTTTCCAACTGGGAAGCCGAAACCTTGACCGAACCGCAGAAACTGTATGCCGCCACCGATGCCTGGGCATGCCTCAACATCTACAACAGGCTGCAAGAACTGAAACGGACAGGAGATTTTGAGATAGAAGCCAATAATAATGTGGTAATGTAATGCACATTATCACATTACCACATTAATCACATTATATATATGTACAAAGTATACCTTAAACCCAATAAAGAGGAGTCATTAAAGCGTTTTCACCCGTGGGTGTTTTCCGGCGCCATCGCACATTTCGACGGAGAGCCCGAAGAAGGGGAAGTTGTTGAAATCTACACGTCCAAAAAGGAATTCATAGCCAAAGGGCATTTTCAGATTGGCAGTATCGCCGTACGCGTACTGACCTTCCGTCAAGAAGAAGAAATCAATGCGGACTTCTGGAAACGCAAACTCAGCATAGCATACGACATGCGCCGCAGTATCGGCATAGCCGGAAACCCGACAAACAACACCTATCGCCTGGTGCACGGGGAGGGAGACAACCTGCCGGGGCTGGTTATCGACATTTATGCCTGTACCGCAGTGATGCAGGCACATTCTGCCGGCATGCACCTCGACCGCATGGCCATTGCCGATGCCCTTACCGAAGTGATGGGCAGCCAGATTGACAATATCTATTACAAATCGGAGACGACCCTTCCCTTCAAGGCCGACCTCTATCCGGAGAATGGTTTCTTGAAAGGCGGCAGCACGGACAATGTAGCCATGGAGTACGGCCTGAAGTTCCACATCGACTGGCTGAAAGGCCAAAAAACCGGTTTCTTCGTAGACCAACGCGAGAACCGTTCGCTACTGGAACGTTATGCCAAAGGCCGCAGCGTACTGAATATGTTCTGCTATACCGGCGGCTTCTCCGTATATGCTATGCGTGGAGACGCCAAACTGGTGCATTCCGTGGACAGCTCCGCCAAAGCCATCGACTTGACCAACAAGAACATCGAACTGAACTTCCCGGGTGACACCCGCCATGCCGCCTATGCAGAAGATGCCTTCAAATACCTTGACCGCATGGGCGACCAATACGACCTGATAGTTCTTGACCCTCCTGCTTTTGCCAAGCACCGCGATGCTCTGCGCAATGCCCTGCAAGGCTACCGCAAACTCAATGTCAAGGCTTTCGAAAAAATCAAGCCCGGAGGTATTCTTTTCACTTTCTCGTGCTCGCAAGCCGTCAGCAAAGAAAACTTCCGCACCGCCGTGTTCACAGCCGCTGCCATGTCCGGCCGCAGCGTACGCATCCTGCACCAACTGACGCAACCTGCCGACCACCCGGTCAGCATCTATCATCCGGAAGGGGAATACCTGAAAGGACTGGTTCTATATGTAGAATAAAGGAAAAAGCAGGCTTTGTTAGCCTGCTTTTCTTAAATAGAGTTAATAAAAAGCAGAAATACGCCAAAACAGCATGTTATATAACATAAACCGTGTATATTTGCACTGTGTTTTTCATGGTATTAGATTTAAGGTTAATAAAGATTGGGTGTCTGGGATAGATACCCTTCTTTTTTTATAATACATTCCTTCCCAAAACCCATCCCTCATTAATCTCTTTCGTTGAAGAAAAAGCCGTACAGAACTTGTTTTTCTCCTAGTCTCATTGTACATTTGCATCTATTACATAATTCAAAACATAAAAAGCTAATATTATGAGCATCAAATTCCGACTCACTGCCATGCAATTCCTGCAATTCTTCGTTTGGGGAGCATGGCTGATTTCATTAGGTGGTTACATGGGCGGTACGTTACATTTTGAAGGCGGACAAATCGGAGCAATCTTTGCAACCATGGGTATAGCCTCACTGATAATGCCCGGACTGACCGGTATCATCGCCGACAAATGGATAAACGCCGAACGCCTTTACGGCATACTCCACCTCATCGGTGCCGGTGCTCTGATTTATGCTTCAACTGCCACCACATACAACCACATGTACTGGGCCATGCTGCTCAACATGCTTGTTTACATGCCTACACTATCCCTGGCCAACACCGTATCCTACAATGCATTGGAAAAATATAAGATGGATTTGATAAAAGACTTCCCCCCCATCCGTGTATGGGGAACGGTAGGCTTTATCTGTGCCATGTGGGCTGTGGACCTCACCGGGTTCAAGGCAAGTTCGGCACAGCTCTATGTGGCAGCCATATCGGCAGCCATGCTGGGACTTTATGCTTTCACTTTGCCAGCCTGCCCCCCCATGCGCAGCGAAGGAAAAACGATGCTCTCCGCTTTCGGACTGGACGCACTGGTGCTGTTCAAGCGCAAGAAGATGGCTATCTTCTTCTTGTTCTCCATGCTGCTGGGAGCCGCCCTTCAAATAACAAACACATACGGCGACCTTTTCCTGGGTTCGTTTGCTTCCATACCCGAATATGCAGATTCGTTCGGTGTAAAACACTCCGTCATCCTGCTCTCCATCTCGCAAATGAGTGAGACGCTGTTTATCCTTGCCATCCCCTTCTTCCTGAAACATTTCGGAATCAAGCGTGTTATGTTAATAAGTATGTTTGCATGGGTATTCCGTTTCGGGCTCTTTGCCCTCGGAGACCCGGGAAGCGGACTCTGGATGCTCATTCTCTCGATGATTGTCTACGGCATGGCATTTGACTTTTTCAATGTATCGGGCTCGCTGTTTACAGAAATGGAGGCACATCCCAGTATCCGTGCCAGCGCACAAGGCTTGTTCTTCATGATGACGAACGGTGTGGGAGCCATCATCGGAGGTTATGCCAGCGGAGCCGTGGTGGATGCCTTCTCGGTATATGCCGAAGGCGGAGGACTGGTAAGCCGCGACTGGACACCGGTATGGCTTATCTTTGCAGGATATGCTTTAGTCATTGGTCTGCTATTTGGAATGGTGTTCCGCTATAAACATAATCCGGAAAAAATAGAGAAAAACTGATTGAGAGTCAGGTTGATTTAATAGGTATGAATAAGAAAAAGATAGAACTACAAGTACTAAACATTTCCAACAGCCAGGCGCAAGCGGGTGCCTATGCCCTGGTACTGGGTGAAGTGGGTGGCAAACGCCAGCTTCCGATTATTATAGGTGCCACCGAAGCACAAGCTATGGTCATCGAGATGAAAGGTATTGTACCGCCCCGTCCGCTGACCCATAACCTATTTGCTTCCGTTCTTGAGGTGCTGGGTGTAAAACTGATGCGTATTCTTATCTATAAAGTAGACAACGGAGTATTCTACTCCTATCTTTACATGAAAGCCGAAGAGACTATTCTCCGGATTGATGCCCGTACCAGCGATGCCGTCGCCCTGGCATTGCGCATGAATGCTCCTATCTTTGTCTACGAAGAGATTCTCGAAACAGAATGTCTGAAAACCGGCGAAAGCACCACCGACCCTATGGGAGGCAGCGAGCCGGACAAAGACGAACTGTTGCAGGAAGACACGATAGGCATATTGAAAACAGCCCTGCAGAAAGCAATCGAAGAAGAGGATTACGAACGAGCCGCACAGATAAGAGACCAAATCAACCAACTCAAAAACAATTTGTAACATGCACGTATTCTATACTCCCGACATACAGACCCACGCAGAACTGCCCGAAGAGGAAGCAGCACATGCCGTACGGGTCTTACGCCTGCAAGCAGGCGACGAGGTTATGCTGACAGACGGAAAGGGCTGCTTCTATCGCGCCGAAATCAGTACGGCTACCAACAAACGCTGCCTGGTGAATATTCTGGAAACCCTTCCGCAAGCCCCCTTGTGGAAAGGTCATCTGCACATTGCCATGGCGCCGACCAAAAATATGGACCGCAATGAATGGCTTGCCGAGAAAGCTACGGAAATCGGATTTGACGAACTGACTTTTCTCAACTGCCGTTTTTCCGAACGCAAGGTGATTAAAACCGAACGGATCGAAAAGATTCTGATATCAGCCATCAAGCAATCTCTTAAGGCTCGCATGCCGAAACTCAACGAAATGACGGACTTCGACAAGTTCATTGCACAAGAGTTTCAAGGTCAGAAATTTATTGCCCACTGTTACGAAGGCGAAAAGCCTCAGCTGAAAAATGTACTGAAAGCAGGAGAAGATGCTCTCGTTCTGATCGGTCCCGAAGGAGACTTCAGCGAAGAGGAAGTGAAGAAAGCCATCGAATGCGGATTCACTCCCATCAGCTTGGGTAAATCACGGCTTCGGACAGAGACAGCGGCACTCGTGGCTTGCCACACAATGAACTTATTGAACCAATAATAACTTTTAAATAGTATGAGTATGGCAAAGAAAATGATCTCACGGCTCTCGGTACTGGCAGTACTGATTGTTTTTCTGGCAGCATGTTCCAAACAAACGGAATATACGAACGTAATACCGGCAGACGCTACGGCTGTTGCCTCTATTGATTTGAAATCACTGGCCAACAAAGCCGGAATGAACGACAAAGAAAATGAAGCTGCTAAACAGAAACTGCTGGAAGCAATGAAAAGCGGGATGAATGCTGCCACTTTCCAACAGTTGGAGAAGGTGATCAACAATCCGGGAGCATCCGGTCTGGATCCGGAAGCACCGATCTATATCTTTAGCTCTCCCCAAATTTCCGGTGGTGCATTCGTTGCCAAAGTCAGCAATGAAGACGATTTGCACGCTTCCCTCGATGTGATGGCAAAAGAACAAATCTGCCAGCCGGTCAGCGAAGCGGACGAAACTTGCTTGCTTTCAATGAAACCACTGCAATCATTATCTCTGCCAGCAGAACTTCTCAGACAGAAGCAGCCAAAGAAGCCATCACCAAACTAATGAAACAGACTGCCGACAACAGCATTGCGAAATCCGGAGCCTTCCAGAAAATAGCCAAGCAAAAGAGTGATATCAACTTCTTCGCCTCCATGTCAGCAATCCCTTCTACTTACAGAAGCCAGATCAGCATGGGACTTCCTTCTGAAATCAAACCGGAAGACATTACCATCCTAGGCGGACTGAACTTCGAAAAAGGCAAGATCGCCCTTAAAACAGAAAACTACACGGAGAACGACGCCGTCAAAGCGCTTCTGAAAAAACAAATGGAATCATTTGGAAAGACAAACGGCACATTCGTGAAATACTTTCCGGCATCTACGCTGATGTTCATCAATATGGGCGTAAAAGGAGACGGACTTTACAATCTGTTGAGTGAGAATAAAGAATTCCGCAGCACTGTGTCTATCGCCAAAGCGGATGAAGTAAAAGAACTGTTCAGTTCATTCAACGGTGATATCTCTGCCGGGCTGATCAATGTAACCATGAACAGTGCCCCTACTTTTCTTGCTTATGCTGATGTAAAGAATGGGAATGCTCTTGAAGCTCTTTACAAGAACAAGCAGTCACTGGGCATGAGAAAAGGAGAAGACATCATGGAACTGGGCAAAGACGAGTATGTCTACAAAACAAGAGGCATGAATATATTTTTCGGCATCAAGGACAAACAGATGTACGCTACCAATGACGAACTGCTCTACAAGAGCATTGGCAAAACGGTTGACAAATCGATCAAAGACGCTCCTTACGCAGCAGACATGAAAGGCAAGACCGTATTTATGGCCATCAATGCAGAAGCCATACTGGATTTACCGGTCGTAAAGATGCTGGTAGGTTTCGGAGGCAAGGAGTTCAAGACTTATTCTGATCTCGCTTCCAAAGTTTCTTATTTATCCGTTAGTTCGGAAGGAGAAACAAGCGAAACAGACCTTTGCCTGAAAGACAAAGATGTCAATGCCCTCAAACAAATCGTAGATTTTGCCAAGCAATTCGCCGGCATGTAATTCGTCAATGAACGGCATGAATAGTATTCACTTACAGCAAACACTTCCCCAAGTGTTTGCTGACCGTAATTCGGTGACCTCTGATGTATGGCATCAGGACCTTATCTTCCGGAAAGGAGAAATGTATCTGATAGAAGCCGCCTCAGGCACCGGAAAATCATCGTTGTGCAGCTATCTTTACGGCTATCGCAACGATTATCAAGGAATTATCAATTTCGATGAAACCAATATCAAAGCATATTCCGTGAAGCAATGGGTAGACCTGAGAAAGCATTCACTGAGTATGCTTTTTCAAGACTTGCGTATCTTCACCGAACTTACAGCGCTAGAAAACGTACAACTGAAGAATAACCTTACCGGACACAAGAAGAAAAAAGAGATTCTTTCATTATTCGAGAAGCTGGGTATCTCAGATAAACTGAACGTGAAAGCCGGAAAACTTTCTTTCGGCCAACAACAACGGGTCGCTTTTATCCGTGCATTCTGCCAGCCGTTCGACTTCCTGTTTCTGGATGAGCCTATCAGCCATTTGGATGATGAGAACAGCCGCATCATGGGAGAAATCATCATTGACGAAGCCGGAAAACAAGGTGCCGGAGTCATCGCCACGTC
>OGDP01000379.1_pt1 | contig 43169 bp, 39 predicted proteins | sample 1570441 | NCBI WGS metagenome assembly OGDP01 (sample SAMEA2581961, study PRJEB24529) | metagenome | biome: Human gut stool | place: China | collected 2011
GCTCGGTGCAGCGCAGCATCTGGCCGTCCATGCCGCACAGGCCCACGCCGCGGCCCCGCAGCTTTGCCACCAGATCCTTATTCACCTTACCGGCCAGCACCTGCTGCACGATCTCCATGGTGGCGTCATCCGTGACGCGCAGACCGTTGGCGAAATGGCTCTCCACGCCCACCTTCTTGAGCATCTCATTGATGGCCGGGCCGCCGCCGTGCACCAGCACCACCCGCACGCCCAGCAGGGTGAGGGTGACCAGATCGTTCATGACGGCGTTCTTGAGTTCTTCGTTGATCATGGCATTGCCGCCGTACTTCACCACCATGGTCTTTCCGTGATATTTCTGGATGTAAGGGGTGGCCTCGGAAAACAACCGGGCCATTTGTTCGTTTTTCATATACTCTCCTTGCCGCCAGCACGCTTGCTCCGGCATTTGCTTTCCACCAGACAAACTCCTTCCGTCATCGCTGCGCGATGCCACCTCCCTCAAGGAGGGAGGCTTTCAGGCCCCCTCTGTGAGGGGGCTGTCGCCGCAGGCGACTGGGGGAGTTCCCTTAAGTTCTGTAATCGCCGTTGATCTTGACGTAATCGTAGGTCAGGTCGCAGCCCCAGGCCTTGGCGCTGGCGTCGCCGGTGCCCATATCCACCTTGACCAGCACGTCGTGCTCGGCCAGCACCTTGGCGGCGTCCTCCTCGCTGTAGGGGTGGTAGGCGGCATTCTCGCACACATACACCTCACCGGCGGCGCTGGACAGCCAGACGCACACCTTGTCGATGGAGAAATCGCCGGGGGTGTAGCCGATGGCGCACAGGATGCGGCCCCAGTTGGCGTCGCGGCCAAAGACCGCAGCCTTGAACAGGTTGGAGCACACCACGCTGCGGCTCACTGCACGGGCAGTTTTCAGGTCGGGAGCGTGGGTCACCTGGCAGGTGATGAGGTGGGTAGCGCCCTCACCGTCACCGGCGTGCTGGGCGCACATGTGCTCTGCAATGGCGGTCAGGGCCGCCACAAAGGCATGGTAATCCTCGTTTTCCTCGCAGATCTCCGGATTCCCGGCAAGGCCGGAAGCCATGATGATGAGGGTATCATTCGTGGAGGTGTCCAGATCCACGCTCATCTGATTGTAGGTGCCGGGCACCACGGTCTTGAGGGCCTTTTCCAGCAGGACGGGGGACACCGCCGCGTCGGTGGTGTAGAAGGCCAACATGGTGGCCATGTTGGGGGCGATCATGCCGCTGCCCTTGCCGATGGCACCCACGGTGCACATCTTGCCGCCCAGTTCAAACTGGATGGCGTACTCCTTTTTGTGGGTGTCGGTGGTCATGATGGCGGTAGCGGCATCGGTGCTGCCCTGCTCGGTGGCGGCCAGCTTGGCGGCGGCGGCAGGGATGCCCCGGGCAAACGGGTCGATGACCATGGGCTGACCGATGACACCGGTGGAAGCGGGCAGAACGTCCATGGCGTCGATGTCCAGCGCCTTGCCCACCAGCTCACAGCATTCCTCGGCCAGCGCCACGCCGTTGGCGGCGCAGGTGTTGGCGTTGCCGCTGTTCACCACGATGGCCTGGGCATAGCCGTCGGCCAGATGGGCGCGGTCCACCTTGATGGGTGCGCCGCACACCTTATTGGTGGTGTACACACCGGCGGCGGCACAGCGCACATCGGCCTTGATGAGTGCCAGGTCGTATTTTTCGCTATGGTTTGCGCGGATGCCGCAATGCACGCCAGCCGCTGCAAACCCTTTGGGCGCACAGATGCCGCCCGTAACTTCTTTATACTGCATAAAGATTCTCCTTTCCCTCAAACACTCCCTCAGTCACAGCATTCGCCGTGCCAGCTCCCTCATGGAGGGAGCCTTTGCGTAACCATCAGCTGCAAAAGCCTCCCTCTTTGAGGGAGGTGGATGCGAACACCGTGAGCAGACGAAGGGAGTTTTTTATTCCAGTCCTTCGGTCTCCGGCAGGCCCAGCATCAGGTTCATGCACTGGACCGCTGCGCCGGAAGAGCCCTTGCCCAGATTGTCGAACACCGACACCAGCATCATCTGGTCACCTGCGGCGTTCACGGTCAGGTACAGCTCCATGCGGTCGGTGCCGGCCATGGCGTTGGAGTACAGGCCGTTTTCCGGCAGAGGTTCGTTCAGGGCGTGCACCTTCACGGTGGCGGCATCCTTATAGTAGTCTGCCAGACCGGCGGCCACGGCTTCGGCGGTGGTACCGGCCACGGTCAGGTCCAGCGGCACCAGCACCTGCATGCCGCAGTAGTAATCGCACACCACCGGCACGAACATGGGCGTATGAGCCAGCCCGCTGATCTCCTTCATCTCCGGCAGATGCTTGTGGGCAAGGCCCAGGCCGTAGCTCTTGGGTGCATCCAGCTTGCTGTGGGCCGGGCGGTCGGCGCTCTCATACTCGGCGATCATCTTCTTGCCGCCGCCGGAATAGCCGGAAATGCCGGTGCAGCTGAAGGGATAGTCCTTCGGGGCTAGACCCAGCTCCACCAGCGGGCGGGCGATGCTGATAAAGCCGCTGGCATAGCAGCCGGGCACCGCCACACGATCGGAATTCTTGATCTTTTCCTTCTGACCCTTCAGCTCCGGGAAGCCGTAGTCCCAGGCGGCATCGGTGCGGAAGGCGGTGGAGGTGTCCAGCACCTTCACGTCCGGACGCAGCAGGGGCATGACCTCTCTGGAAGCTGCATCCGGCAGGCAGAGGAAGGCAAGGTCCGCCGAATTGATGACCTTTGCCCGCTCGTTCACGTCCTTACGGCCCTCGGCCGAGATGGACAGCAGCTCGATCTCCGGGCGTGCAGCCAGCCGGTCGGCGATGCGCAGGCCGGTGGTGCCGGAGGAGCCGTCAATGAATACTTTTACACTCATGCGTTCTTTTCCTCCCAGGCGGTCAGCTGTGCAGCCGCCAGTGCGATCTGGTTCTTCACGCTGGCTTCGCTGGGGCCGCCGTAGCTGGTGCGGCCCTCGCAGCACTTGACCAGATCAATGGCTTCGTAAATATCGCCCTCGAACAGGCCGCTGTAGCCCTTGAACTCGTCCAGGGTCAGTTCCTCCAGCGTCTTGTCCTTGGCAATGCAGTCCGACACCATGCAGCCGGTGAGCTTGTAGGCATCCCGGAAGGGCATGCCCTTCTTGGTGAGGTAGTCGGCGCAGTCGGTGGCGTTGATAAAGCCCTTGGCAGCGGCGCGGCGCATGTTGGCCGGGATGGTTTTCATGGTGTCCAGCATGGGGGTCACCGTTTTCAGGCACAGTTCCAGCGTGTCCACGGCGTCAAAGATGGCTTCCTTGTCTTCCTGCATGTCCTTGTTGTAAGCCAGCGGGATGCCCTTCATCATGACCAGCAGGGTGTTCAGGTCGCCGTAGACGCGGCCGGTCTTGCCGCGGATGAGCTCGGTAACGTCGGGGTTCTTCTTCTGGGGCATGATGGACGAACCGGTGGTGAACGCGTCATCCAGCTCGATGAACTTGAACTCCCAGCTGCACCACAGGATAATTTCCTCAGAAAGGCGGGACAGGTGCATCATGCAGATGGAGATGGCGTTGGCCAGCTCGATGCAGAAATCACGGTCGGACACGCCGTCCAGACTGTTGGCGCAGGGGGCAGCAAAGCCCAGCTTCTCGGCGGTAAACTGGCGGTCCAGCGGGTAGGTAGTGCCGGCCAGTGCGCCGGAGCCCAGCGGGCACTGGGCGTCCATGCGGGCGGTGGCATCCTCAAAACGCTGCAGGTCCCGCAGCAGCATGGAGGCGTAGGCCATGAGCGCATGGCCGAAGGTGATGGGCTGGGCCCGCTGCAGGTGGGTATAGCCGGGCATGACGGCGGTGGTGTTCTCGCTGGCCTTCCTGCAGATGACCTTGATGAGCTCCACGATGTAGGCCTGCAGGGTGTGGCTGTAGTCCCGCAGGGTCAGGCGGATGTCCAGTGCCACCTGATCGTTGCGGCTGCGGCCGGTGTGCAGGCGCTTGCCGGCATCGCCGATGCGGGCGGTGAGGGTCTGCTCCACAAAGGTGTGCACATCCTCGGCATTGGGGTCGATCTCCAGTTTGCCGGAGGCCAGGTCATCCGCGATGGAGGCCAGACCGTTGAGGATATCCTCACAATCCTTCTCCGAGATGATGCCCTGCTTGGCCAGCATGGTAGCGTGCACGCCGCTGCCGCGCATATCCTGCGCGATCATGCGCTGGTCGAACCGGATGGAGGAGTTGAAGTCGTTCACGCGGGAGTCCACCGCCTTGGAAAAGCGGCCCTTCCAGAGTTGTTCTGCCATAAAATTAAACTCCTTATAAAAACGGCAAAGCCGCCGCAGGGGAAAACGCTCCCGCGGCGGTGCCGCCGGCAACGATGCCGGTTGGATGAAACTTCTGCGTGAAAGTGTGAAAACACGCAGAAGGGAAGATGTTATTGCCGAATGTTTACTTGATCTCGGGCCAGTTCTTGCTCAGCTTTGCGCGCTCCTTGATGGACAGGCCGAACAGGTTGATGAAGCCGGCGGAATCTGCCTGGTTGTAATCATCATCCTCGCCGAAGGAAGCAGTCTGCTCGTCGTACAGGGTGTACGGAGAGGTGACGCCGGCGTTGATCATGTTGCCCTTGTACAGCTTCAGCTTCACATCGCCGGTCACGGTCTTTTCCAGGCTGTCGGCGAAAGCGTCCAGAGCCTCACGCAGCGGGGTGAACCACTGGCCGTTGTAGACGATGTCGGCGTACTTCTGGGCCAGCTGTGCCTTGAAGTGAGAGCTCTCCTTGTCCAGGGTGATGGTCTCCAGCACGTTGATGGCCTTGTACAGAATGGCACCGCCGGGAGTCTCGTACACGCCGCGGCTCTTCATGCCCACCAGACGGTTCTCAACGATGTCCAGCAGGCCGATGCCGTTGGCGCCGCCCAGCTGGTTCAGGTACTCCACCAGCTCCACAGCGCCCATTTCCTTGCCGTCCACGGCGGTGGGGATGCCCTTTTCAAAGTGGATGGTCACATAAGTCGGGGTGTCGGGAGCCTGCTCCGGGCTGACACCCAGCTCCAGGAAGCCGGGCTTGTTGTACTGGGGCTCGTTGGCGGGGCACTCCAGGTCCAGGCCCTCGTGGCTCAGGTGCCACAGGTTCTTGTCCTTGGAGTAGTTGGTCTCACGGTTGATCTTCAGGGGGATGTGGTGAGCCTCAGCGTAGTCGATCTCTTCGTCACGGCTCTTGATGTCCCACTCACGCCACGGAGCAATGATGGCCATATCGGGGCACAGGGCCTTCAGGGTCAGCTCAAAACGCACCTGGTCGTTGCCCTTGCCGGTGCAGCCGTGGCAGATGGCGTCCGCGCCTTCCTTGATGGCGATGTCGGCCAGAGCCTTGGCGATGCAGGGACGTGCAAAGCTGGTGCCCAGCAGGTAATCCTCGTACTTGGCGCCGAACTTCAGGGTGGGGAAGATGTAGTTCTCCACAAAGTCCTTCTTCAGGTCCAGCACATACAGCTTGGAAGCGCCGGTGGCCTTGGCCTTCTCTTCCAGACCGTCCAGCTCGGTGCCCTGGCCCACATCACCGGAAACGGCGATGACCTCGCAGTTGTTGTAGTTTTCCTTCAGCCAGGGAATGATGATGGAGGTGTCCAGACCGCCGGAGTATGCCAGAACGACTTTTTTGATGTTTTCCTTTTTCATAATGAACGCTCCTTTATAAAAATACACTTTTGTTCCCTGATGCAAGCATCCTTCCTGCACCCTCTATCTGCGGTTTGCTTTGGATGGTTTTATTATACGCCGTGCGGCTTTTTCGTCAATGATAAAAACCGCCAAACCTTGGGCGGCTTTGCACGGCGTTTTGGTTCAATTTGCATTTTTATGCAGCTTTAAGAGAATATATTCGCATATTATGCAATGCAGGTGTATATTCTCATGCAGTCTGCCGGGGGTCCCTGCGGGCCTTTTGGGCAGGCCGCCCAAAACGCAGACGAGCGCCGCCGGGCAGTGTGCCGGGCGGCGCTCAGGGTAAGTTTCGTTTCAGGGGTCGGTGCCGCCGTCGGCGTGACGGAGAGGGCAAGGCTCCCTCATTGAGGGAGCTGGCAAAGCCGTCAGGCTTTGACGGAAGGAGTTTCTTCCGCACACAAAAAGGGAGCGGCTCCCGTTTTTGGGAGCCGCTCCTTGCGGTCATATCAGGGGTATTTGTTGCACAGGGCCTTAGTACAGGGGCTTCCAGGCCAGAGCCACGATGGACTGGCTGTAAGCGGTGAACTCCAGGCCGTTCTTATCGTAGGTATCCATCCGCACCGGGGTGACGATGATGTCACCAGCCTTGCGGAACCGGCCATCGGCAGTGCACATCTGCACCAGGTAGTACTCCTGTGCCATCTGGCCCTTGGTGGCCTGGGGCAGGGTGAGCTTGCAGGTAACGCCATCCTCCGGGTAGCGGTCGTTGGGCAGCACGCCGATGCTGCTGTTGACCTGCACCGTAAAGTGCTCGGCCTGGATGGGGCTGAAGCCAGCCTTTACCAGGGCAGCGTCCAGAGCGGCATTGGCAGCGTCCACGCTGTCGTAACCGGCAGCCTTGGCGTCGGCCTCGGTGGTAGCGGCACGGCTGAACCAGGGATCAATGGTGGGGTCCAGCATGGGGATGACTTCCTGAGCCTGGAGCACGACACCGCAGACGCCGCAGTGGCTGCCCTCGGTCAGGCCGTCGCTGGTCTCGGTGGGAGCCACAGCGGGGTCGGTCACCGGAGCATGGCCGGCTGCGTCGATGTCCGTCTTTTCGGTGATCTTACCGCACTTCTTGCAGATCTTGCCCTTCTGGCCCTTCTCGGTGCAGGTGGGGTTCTTCAGGATCTCGAAATCACCATACTCGTGCTTACCGCAGGTGAACTGCTTGATAAAGGAATCAATGAGGTCGGTGACCTGGCCGCCCAAATCATTGACCTTGTTCTGGACAATGTTGTTGACCTTGTTGCCCACCTTATCGCTGACCCAGTCTCCCAGCTTGCCGGGCAGGAACTTGTGGACGGTATCGTCCACCTTGTTATCGGCGATATTGCCGGCACTGCTGCCCAGCTCGTCGATCTTATTGGCCACCAGGCCGCTGATGGGCAGCAGGTTGGCCTGCAGACGGTCCAGCACCTTCTGGTCGGACCAGCCCTGGCTGACCCCCTTAGAGGCCTCGTCGGCAGCCGTCTTGACCTGGGCACGGACGCTGTTCATAAAGGTGGGGTCGTTGACCAGCTGCTTTTTGACCTCGGCCCGGACCTCCTCCACGGTGGAGGCACCCAGCTTGGTCTTCAGCAGCATGGCGTATTTCTTATCCTTCATGACCTCGTCCAGGGCCAGCTCCACAGCGTCGTCCACCAGGGCGTCGGTCAGGGTATTCCAGCCCTCGTCACTTTTTGCCACATCGCTGACCAGCTGCAGCACCATGTTCTTCACATCCGGCATACTGTCGGTGGTCTTTTTCTCGTCGTCCTTTGCGGTGAGGTTATAAATGGCATCGTACACCGTATTGTAGATCAGCTTTTTGATGCCGGTCTCCGGTGCGGTGCTGGCAGGCACATCGGTAGCCAGCTTGTTCACCAGGCTGGTAATGGTCTCCTGGGACAGGAAGCTGTCGTCCAGGCTACCCTTCAGGCTGTCAATGGTAGTATCCAGAGGCTTCAGGATGTTTTCCAGGTCCTTCGGGTCGATACTCACATCCTTGTTCAGCTTGCCTACACTGATCTTCATACTGGACAGCTCGCTCTTTACCGTAGCAGAGATCTGGTCCAGGGCCGCAATGGCTTCTTTCTTGGTCTTGGCCTGCTTTACTGCCTCCTGGGCAGCCTTCAGGGCGTCGTCGATGATCTGGTTGGCACGCTCGTCAGCGGTCATGTCGTCCACCTTCACAGTGTCCATGGCCCCCTGGGTAGTCTTATCTACCACCACGTCCTTGTCGAGTGCGCCAAATTCCTTGGTGGTGCCGCAGCCATAGTCGCAGGTGCTCTTGTACTTGGTGGGAACGCCCAGAATCTCATCGAGGCCCTTATAAGTGGTGTACTTGTGGGGCAGGGGGTTGCCGCCGGGGCCAAAGTTGGCCCGGTCTTCCGTGTCCGTAGCGGTGCAGCCCTCCCGGGTGCAGTGGGCCGTCTCGGTCTGCTGCTGGCAGCCGGGCTTGTCGTCGTCTACATACTTGCCCCAGACATGGCCCAGGGCAGGGTGGGCTTCTGCATAAGCCTCGTCAATGTTCTTCTGGTTGCAGCCATCCCGCTTGCACACCTGATACCGCTGGCCGGGGGTGGTGCAGGTGGGGGCCTCAATGACCCACTCTGCGCCCTCAAAATCATGGCCCAGGGCAGGGTAGGCTTCTGCATAGCCTTCCTCTACCACCTTGTGGTTGCAGCCGCTGCGCTGGCAGGCCTTGTACTTTTCTCCGGCAGTGGTACAGGTAGCCTTCACCACGATCCAGTCGCTCATATTGTGGTCCAGGGCAGAGACGAAATCATCTTTTTTTGTTGCCGTGCAGCCGTACCCGAAGATGTTATACTCACACTTGTAAAGGGTATATCCCTGCTCCGTGCAAGTAGGGGCAACTGTTTTTTCTTTCTTCCATTTATGCTTATGTTCCTTTAACAAGGCAGCCTCGTCTACAGCCCAATCCTCGTCCAGTTCCGGCAGAGCAGCGGCCTCGTCCTCCTCTGCCACCTCCCGGTCCTCAGACAGCTCCGGCAGGGCAACCGCCTCGTCCTCCTCTGCCACTTCCCGGTCCTCAGACAGTTCCGGCAGTGCAGCAGCTTCGTCAGCCTCGGTATCGACGTCGGCCTCGTCAGCCTCCGTGTCGGTTTCCTGCTGCTGGGTCTGGGCTGCAGGGGTCTGCACCTCGTCGGCGTCCGCCGCCAGTACGGGAGCCGCCGTAGACAGGGTAAGACCAACGGCCAGCACCAGAGCGGCCGCACGTCTGCCCAGTTTGTTGATTTTTCTCACGTTCCATCCTCCTTTAATTGTTGCAGGGTGTCAGGCTTTGCCTGCCGCCCCTGAAAACAGACACGTTCACACTTTATGTCTATCACAATTCTAACAAAATTGCAACACAAATCAAGCCAAAAGGCAATATTGCGTCCAGAATTTACAATTTTGGACGGGATTTAACCGGCACTGCCCGCGCCGTGCTCCGCAAAGGGGCGTCCGGCGGCCTGCCACGCCGTGCACAAAAGCTCCTTTTGCGCCTTGGGCAGCTTTTTGAGGGCGGCTTCCCGGCGCAGGGCGGCACAGCGGTCGGCGCAGCGTTCCAGATAGGCAAAGCCCTCGGCCCCGTGGGCACGGGTGTAGCGGGCCCCTTTGCCGCTGCGGTGGGCCCGCAGGCGGGCGGCGGGGTCGTTGGTCCAGCCGGTGTACAGCTGGCCGCCGGTACAGCGCACCATATACACAAACGCGGCCTTGGGCCGCGCCGTGCGGTCAGATGCGGCCATTGTTGCGCAGCACCTGACGGCAGGCGGCAATGGCGGTATCCTTGTCCTTGGCCGTGATGAGGAAGCGGCTTGCGTGGCAGAAGCTGATGCCGGGGATGCCGCTCTTCTGCTCGATGACCTCCTGCGGCTGACCGGCCCAGCTCTGGGGGAAGGGCAGCTTGGAGCGCTTGGTCTTGTGGTCGGTCACGCACTGGGCGCTCCACCCGCCGCGCTGGCTGGGGTACACCACAAACAGGGCGTCGGTCTTGTACAGGCCGTTTTTCCACGGCAGATAGCAGGGCAGCACCACGATGCCGTCGCGGGAGTTCCGGTAGGCCTGCTGCACCTTTTCGTCGGCACGGTTCACGGCGTTGGCGGCGTCGATCTGGTGTTCCAGGATCTGCTTTGCCACCGCCACAGCCTGGAAAAAGCAGGCGTCCTGATCCTCCTTGGAGTCCCACACGGGGTTGAAGAAGCCGATGGCGTCACACAGGCTGTTCTGCTCGCCGGTGTTGTCGTTCAGATCCAGCGGCTGGATGAAGTTCTCGTCGATGAGCCGGGCCTGCCGCTCACCCACAAGGCCGGGGCCCAGCACCCGCCACAGCAGGCCAAAGGCCGCGTAGGGCACGCCGTTGGCGCGGTACTCCCGCGGCTCCTGATGGTGGTCGAACATGCCAAAGCCGATGTCGTACACGATGCCGTCAAAGTCATCGGGCACGGTAAAGCCGCGGGTGATCTTGATGTCCGGCCGCAGGATCTGCAGCAGCGCCGTGGCAAACACATCGTCGGCATGGAACTTGCCGGCATGGGTAAAGCCGTTTGCAGGAATTTTCATAGATGATACCTCATTTTTTGTTTTTTCCGGTCCAGTATACCACACTTTGGCGCAGGGGACAACAAAACGGTAACACGAAAAAAAGCAACCTTTCGCAGGCTTGACGCCCCTGCGAAAGGTTGCTATAATATCTATAGAAGAGCACCGCAGACAAGCGGTTGGCTCCGTGGTTTAGATTTCAAATGAAACCGTCACCCTGGCCGGTGGCGGTTTTTTGATAAAAAGCAGCCCGTCTCCGGGGAAACTCCGGAGGCGGGCTGCTTTTTGTCGTTTATGCGGGAATTACTTGCGTGCCTTGCGGGCGGGCTTGGCGGCGGTGGGCTTTGCGGCAGGAGCAGCCGGGGCGGCGTCGGGCTCACCCAGAGCCAGCACCTGTGCCAGCTCGGCCTGTGCGGCGGCGTTGGTGTCGTCGGTCACGGCCAGCACGTCCGAGTAGAACTGCTCCATCCCCTCGCGGGTGGAGAAGTTTGCCACATACATCTGGTTGCCCATGGCACCGGACAGTGCGTCGGGGATGCGGTCCACCATGCGCATGTTGTCCTGATACTTCTGCATGATCTGCTCGTGGCTGTACACAAAGTGTTTGCCATCGCGGCGGCCGGCAAAGGCGCAGTAGAAGTGCTCGCCCACCGGCAGATCGGTACCGCCAAAGGCGATCATATCGGCCCAGATCTTGTACACGTTGGTGGAGCGGGCAAAGTTGATCATATCCGGGGTAAAGCCGCCGCAGGGGCGCATGTTGACTTCCAGTGCCACGATCTGGCCCTTTTTGCCCATACTGGCCTGATCCTCGGTCATGCGGAAGAACTCAAAGTGGACAAAGCGGCTCCTCACCCCAAAGCTCTTAACGGCGGCACGGCCTGCGGCGCGGGTGTCCTCCGGCAGGTCCTTGATGATGTAGTAGATGGAGTTGTCGTCGTTGTTCACGATATCCATGATGGACATGGGGCTGACGTTGCCCGCCTCAAAGATGGGGTTGCCGCTGGCGTCGATGATGGCGTCGTAGCTGTTCACCTCGGCCCGGACGAACTCCTCCATGATGTAGGCAACATCCGGGTGCTCTTTAGCCTTGTAGGCCAGGAAGGCTTCCAGCTCGGCATCGCTGGCCAGCTTGTGGGTATCGGAAGCGCCCACACCGTTGTCCGGCTTGACCACCACCGGGTAGCCCACCTCGGCAATGAACTTTTTGCAGCCTGCCAGGTCGTCCACCATGTGATAGCGGGCGGTGGCGATGCCGGCCTTCTGGTAATACTCCTTCATCTTGCTCTTGTACTTGATGCAGGGCATATCCGAGGTCTGGAAGCCGGAAGTGATGTGGAAATCGGTGCGCAGGGCAGCGTCGCGCTCCAGCCAGTATTCATTGTTGGACTCCAGCCAGTCGATGCGGCCATGCTTGAAGGTGAGGAAGGCCACAGCGCGGTAGACCTCGTCGTAGTTTTCCAGGCTGTTCACCTTGTAGTATTCGTTCAGGCTGTCCTTCAGCTCCGGTTTCAGCTCGTCGTAGGGCTGGTCGCCGATGCCCAGCACGTTCATGCCGTCGTTCTTCAGCTCCCGGCAGAACTGCCAGTAGTTGGTGGGGAAGTTCGGCGAGATAAAAATAAAATTCTTCATGATTTTCCTCTTTCCTCTATAAAAACGAAACCCTCTCAGTCAACGCCTGCGGCGCTGCCAGCTCTCCCGAAGGGCGAGCTTCTGACGCTTTACCGGAAGGTATTGCAAAAGCTCCCCCTTTCGGGGGAGCCGGTGCGAAGCGCCTGAGAGGGTTCGTCCCATTTCGCTTTACTGCTGTCCCAGGATATACGGCATGTAATACACGACCTGTTTATACCACCAGTCCCAGTCGTGCTTGACGTCGTGGCCCCACAGGTCCACCCACACGGGGATGCCCTTGGCCTCGAAGATTCGCTTGAGGTACCAGGTGGTGTCCGGCTGCTCCCAGGCGCCCTGGCCGCAGCAGATGACCGCCTTCTGGTTCCGGTACAGCTCCATATAGGGGTGGTCGGTGGGGAAGTTCCGCATATAGTCCACGGGAGAGTTCTGGTACACCAGCTCGTCCATGTAGTCGCCGAAGCCATAGTGGGCGGTGTAGATGCCGCTCAGGGCCAGACAGCCGCAGAAGATGTCCGGTCGGCGCAGATACAGGTTGACCGCGTGGGTGGCACCCAGACTGCAGCCAAAGGCGATGACGCCGGGCAGGTCGTCCCAGCCGTTGCGCTCCTGGGACAGGCAGCGGATCTTGGGCACGGCCTCGTCCACGATGTAGTGCAGCCACTGCTCATAGCGGCGGATGCGCCAGTAGGGGTCGCCGTTGGTGTCGGACCAGGTCTCCTTGTCCAGCGTGTCGATGGAAAGCACCATGATCTGGCCGGACTCGATCCACGGGGCCAGGGTGTCGGCCATGTGGAAGTCCTCAAAGTCAAAGAACCGGCCGTCCTGACAGGGGATGTACAGCATGGGGCGGCCGGCATGGCCGTAGATCTTGCACTCCATATCCCGGCCAAGGGCGGGGCTGTAATCCTTGAAATACTGCATTTCCATAGTGGTTCCTCCTTCTTGATTCAGGCTTCCCCCTTGGGGGAAGGCTTTTACGCTTCCTCCAGCTCGTACATCAGCGTATGGAACACGAAGGGCAGCTGCTTTTCCCAGCTGGCTTCGCTGTGGGTGCCGCCGGGCACGATGCGGCTGGTGAGGTGGATGCCGCGGGTGAGCACCTTGCTGCACATCTCCGCAAAGCCGCAGCGCATGCCGTCGTGGTTGCCCATCTCGCGGGAGCCGTAATCCATGTACAGCACGGTGCCCGGCTCCAGCTTTGCCCGGCCCACAAGGTCTGCCAGCTTGTCCGGAGCCACCCAGATGGAGGGCGACAGGGCCGCCGCCCGGCTGAAGGTGTCGTTGTACTGCAGCAGGGCGTACAGGCTCATCAGGCCGCCCATGCTGCTGCCGCCGATGAAGGTGTGCTCCCGGTCGGGCAGGGTGCGGAAGCTGCGGTCGATGAAGGGTTTGAACCGGTGGATGTACCAGTTCATGGTGGCCTGACCCTTGCCGTCGAAGTGGCCGTAGGTGGGGTCGTCGAACCGGTAGGGCGAATACTCCACCAGACGCTCGTTGTTGGGGCCTGCGTTGCACTCCACCGCCGCCACGATCAGCGGCGTGTCGGTGTAGTCCAGATAATCGGCCACGCCCCAGCTCTTGCCGTAGGTGGCATCCTCGTCAAAGAACACGTTCTGGCCGTCGAACATGTACAGCACCGGGAACCGGCGATCCGGCTCGGACTCGTACATGGTGGGCAGATAGACATACACTCTGCGCTGCTCGGTGCCGTTGACGGCCGGGTAGCTCACGCTCCATTTTTTGATCATGGTGCTTTTCCCTCTCAATCTTTCCTGCACAGGCACCCCGCCGCTATGCAGGGCTGCCCTTTGTCTGGAATCAGTTTAACACTGTGCAGGAAAGAAAGCAATTGCGCCGGATAATTTCGGAAATTTGACGGAAGGGCTGCCGCCATGATACAGCAAACGCCGCCGAGCGGATGCCAGGCGGCGCTTGCTAAATTCTGAATGGAGAATTGAGGATATCAATACTTCTTCTCGACCGGAACGATCCAGCCCTTGGTGTCGGGGATCTTGCCCCACTGCATCCCGGTCATGGTGTCGTACAGCTTCTGGGTGACAGGGCCGATCTTGCCGTCGCCGATGAAGGCGTGCTCGCCCTTCCAGACCAGCTCCTTGACGGGGGACACAACAGCAGCGGTGCCGGTGCCGAACACCTCTTCCAGCTTGCCTTCGCGGGCAGCGGCCATGATGTCGGCAATGGCGATCTTGCCCTCAACGACCTCATAGCCCCAGTCCTTCAGCAGCTCGATGCAGCTGCGGCGGGTGACGCCGGGCAGAACGGTGCCCACGGTGGCGGCAGTGTAGACCTTGCCGTCGATCTTGAACATGATGTTCATGCTGCCGACTTCCTCGACGTACTTCTTCTCGACGCCGTCCAGCCACAGCACCTGTGCGTAGCCCTGCTCCTCGGCCAGCTCACCGGCCTTGATGGAAGCAGCGTAGTTGCCGCCGCACTTGGTGAAGCCGGTCAGGCCGGGAGCGGCACGGATGTACTCGTCTTCCACATAGATGCGCACGGGGTTGATGCCCTCGGCGTAGTAAGCGCCCGACGGAGCAGCGATGATGCAGAAGATATAGTGCTTGGAAGCGTGGACCCCCAGGCCCACGTCATTGGCAAAGATAAAGGGGCGGATGTACAGGGAAGCGCCGTCAGAGTGGGGCACCCAGTCGCGGTCCACATCCACCAGAGTCTCCACAGCCTGGATGTAATCTTCCACGGGGATCTTGGGGATGCACAGACGGTCGGCGGAATCCTGGAAACGCTTTGCGTTGCAGTCCGGGCGGAACAGCTGGACGGTGTCATCCGCAGTCCGGTAAGCCTTCATGCCCTCGAAGATCTCCTGAGCATAGTGGAACACGACGGTAGCCGGGTCCAGCTCAAAGGGGCCGTAGGGGACGATGCGGGCATCGTGCCAGCCCTCGCCCTCGGTGTAGTCCATCACGAACATATGGTCGGTGAACTTCTTGCCAAAGCCCAGGTTGTTCTCGTCCGGCTTCTCCTTGGGAGAAGTGGTACGGGTGATCTTGATATCCAACATGATAAATTTCCCTCTTTCCTGATCACGGGCGCTGCACAGTTCCTGCGCCCGAAACGCCGAATATTGTTTTCTATTATAATAGGATGACCAGCTTTTGCAAGGAATCGCAAAATCTTTCATCTTTGGGTCGGGTAAGTTGCGCCAAATTATGAGCAGATGTATGTGCAAACTGCTAAAAAAATGATACAATAGGGGTACAAACCGTGTTTTTGACCCGGAAAGGAGTTTTGTTTTATGATCCAGGGCGTCATTTTTGATATGGATGGCCTGATGTTCGACACCGAGCGCATCTGGGCCACCCTGTGGGAACCTGCACTGGCCGGGCTGGGCCTTTCTTATAAGGAGGGGCTGGACGAAGCCGCCCGCGGCACCGCAGGCGACTCCATGCGGGCGGTGCTGCGCCGGTTCTATGGGCCGGACTGCGACCCCGACCGCATCATCGAGGCTCTGCACAAGCAGGGTGAGACGGCCTTTCTGGCCCCGCCGCCCAAAAAGCCCGGCCTGGACGAGATCCTGGCCTGGCTGGACCGGCGGCACATCCCCATGGTGGTGGCCTCGTCCAGCCGCATGGCCTCCATCCGGCATCATCTGGACGGCTGGGGCCTGACCCACTACTTCAAGGCCGTCATCAGCGGGGAGCAGTTCACCAGCTCCAAGCCGGACCCGGAGATCTTCTACCGGGCCGCCGAGATGCTGGGCACCGCACCGGAACACACCCTGGTGCTGGAGGACAGCTACAACGGCGTGCGCGCCGGGGCCGCCGGCGGTTTTGTGACCGTGATGGTGCCGGACCTTGCCCAGCCGGACGACGAGATGCGCCGCCTGTACACCGCCGAGTGCGCCAGCCTGCACGAGGTGCGCCGGATGCTGGAAGAAGGCCGGCTGTAAAACGCAAAACGCACAGCGCCCGCTGACGATATTGTCAGCGGGCGCTGTTTTATATGGAGAATTACAGCTGAGAGATGCCCATCAGCTTGTTCAGGAACTTCACACCGGCAGCCATGGAAGCGTCGATGAAGTTCTTGCCTGCGGTCATGGAATCCTGGATCCACTGGCCGGGGTTGCCGCCGAAGATGCTCAGCACGCCCTTGGCTGCCACAGCAGTCACACCGGTCAGGCCCAGTGCGCCGCCGATGGCGATCACAGCCTTGACGGCCGTCTGTGCGGCGGTGCCGCCGACGGCGTCCATCTTCTCGTTCTCGTTCAGCATTGCGCAGTTTGCGGGCAGTTTCATGTTGTTCATTGTTTTTTCTCCTCTATGTCAGGTTTTTATTGTTCCGGTGAAGCCACGGGGGACTGTCGGCCGGTATCAACAGAATATCAGATTCCTGTTTGGGATTTGTTCGAGTTTGGTTTGAGAATTGTTAATGCTTACTTCAGGCCCTTGGTCAGCAGGATGAGGCACAGCAGTGCCACGATGCCCACCAGACCGATCACGATGCCCAGCACCATCTTGCCGAACACCATGCTCAGGCACATGCCCACGCCCAGCAGCAGGGCACCGACCACAGCCAGTGCCACGGTGCCCAGGGTCTTGCCGCTCAGGCGGATGGGCTCCTTGCCCTCCATCCGGCGCCAGATGATGAGGTCTGCCAGCAGCACCACCAGACCGATGACGCCGCAGACGATGCCCTGCCGGAACATGCCCCACTCTTCAATAAGGGCCATGCACATGCCCAGTGCAAAGAACACCGTGCCGACGGTGCCCAGGATCAGTGCGATAAAGTTACTTTTCTTCATCGTGTTTTCCTCCTGTTACTTGTTGTCATTCTTCTCTTCCGGCTCGTCCGCCTTTTCCAGAAAGCGATCCACAAATGCCGTTTCGATTTTCTTGTAGGTGCCGACTACACCGTTCTCAATTTTGTAGTAGGTGTCGATGAGGGCATTGCCCACCTTACCGGGTTTGATGTGATACTGTGCCATCGGGCTTCTCCTTTCTGTTCCGTGGCGCATCTGTCGTTTACGAGAGAGAGAGAGTATACAACCGCCATGTTTGCGGAATGTTTGACCTTTGTTTGGGTTTTGTTAATGCATTTTTTCGCAAAAAGAAAAAGCAGCCGATGCTTTTTTGCACCGACTGCATGATCTGTGATCAAATTTTCAATGGAAGAGATGCTCTCATAAAAGCGACTGTCCTTTTTCGCACAGTGCGTAAATCTCTTCAATTTTTTCTTCGATAAACGGATTTACCTGCCGGGTCTTTTTGTCCCGGAGGATGCGGTAAACAAAATAGGGTGCGATCCAGCCCGCAAAAGCCGGAACCGCCAGCACGATGCAGAGCAGGACCCGGGGAGGCGCTGCGGTAACAGCAAACACCGACCCGGCCATGAATGCCGTGCCAACCAGTCCGGTACACAGCGCCCAGATGGTGGCTGCCGTGGACTTGGAATGTTCCAGCGCAAGGATCTCGTTCATGGTGGCTTCAAAGTTGCGCTGCAGGCGGGTCAGCTCCACCTTGTTCACCAGTCGGCGGTCGCGCTTCAGCTTCAGCGTGACCTCATCACCGCTTTCCTGCGGGGGAAAGTTCTCGTCCTGCCGCCAGCCGAAGCTTTCGTAGCAATCCAGATACAGCGAAGCCTTGTCGTTGCGCACCGTGATTTCTTTGTATTCGTAGGTCGTAAAGTTTTTCATCTGATCCATGCGTGTTCCTCCGGTGCGTTCTGAAGTGCACATGGCAGCGCCACCGTAAAGACCGAACCTTTGCCCAGTCTGCTTTCCACCGTGATGCTGCCGTCCGACAGTTCCAGAATACGCTTTACCAGTGCCAGACCAAGGCCGTTTCCCTGCGTGGCGTGGCTGGAATCGCCCTGATAGAATTTATCGTAGATATGCCGTATGGTCTCAGGTGTCATGCCGCAGCCGGTATCTTCCACCGATACCAGCACCCGGCCATCCTCCGTCCGCTGCCGGAGGGTGACCGTACCGCCCTCCGGGGTAAACTTGACGGCGTTGGACAGCAGGTTGGTCCACACCACTTCCAGCAGGCCGGGGTCGGCGTACACGGCGGCGCTGTCCTCCAGGTCGGCTTCAAAATCGAGATTTTTCTTCTCCCACACATCCTCGAACTGCACCGCGCACTCGCACAGCTGGGCGCAGACATCATACGCTTCGGGCATGGGGCAGATTGCCTGCTTTTCCAGCTTGTTCAGCTTGAGCATATTCTGAATGAGGTTTGTCAGCCGATTCGTGGCGTAGCGGATGTTTTCCACCTGTTCTGCCTGATCGGTGGAAAGTTTACCGCTTTTCTGCAACAGTTCCGCGTTGCTGGAAATGACCGCCAGCGGCGACTTGAACTCGTGGGAAACATCGGAGAAAAAGTCGGTCTTCAGGGTCTCGATGCTGCCCAGCTCCTCCACCATCTTGTCAAAATCCAGGATCATCCGGTCCAGATAGTCGGCCTTGTCTGCCGTGTGCACCGGCGGCACATAGACCGAGAAATCGCCCTCGGCCACCTTCCGGGTGGCATCGGCCATCCGGAGCATGGGTTCCTCGTAGGTCTTGCGGATCATCCGGCGGGTGAACAGAGTCAGTACAACTGCCACAGCGCCCCAGTAGAGCAGGGGAATGTACACCTGCACCAGATCCGACCAGCCCAGCGAATTCATCCCGACGATGAGGCCGGTGTGGACGCCGGACATCAGGAACAGCGTCCCGAGGTAAACAAAGAACAGGGACGGCGGGAACAGGCTGTGCTGCTTCTGCCGCTGCCAGAACGTCTCCCGCTTCATAACAGCACCGCCTTGTACCCGATGCCGCGCACCGTCTTGATCTCAAAGCTGTCGCAGCCGGAAAATTTATCCCGCAGCTTGGTGATGTAGACATCCACGGCCCGCAGGCTGGTCTCGCTTTCCAATCCCCAGAACTCGTCCATGAGCTGGGCACGGGTAAAGGTCTTTTTGGGGTAGGACAGCAGCTTGTACAGGATATTGAACTCCCGCGCCGCCACCGGCACTTCCTCGCCGTCCACCTCGGCGGTCACAGCATCGGCATCCAGCACCAGATTGCCCACGGTCAGCCTGCGCTCCATCTCGATGTTGGCGCGGCGCAGCAGGGCCCGCACCCGCATTTCCAGCTCGGCCAGCTCCACCGGCTTTACCATATAATCGTCGATGCCCAGCCGGAAGCCTTTCTGCTTGGAGGGCAGATCATCCTTTGCCGACATGAACAAGATGGGGATGTGCTTGTTCACCTCGCGGATCTTCTGCGCAAATTCAAACCCGTCCATCTGCGGCATCATGATGTCTGACACGATGAGATCGTACAGGCTATTGTACAGTTCTTCAAAGGCCTTCTGCGCATTCAGAACGCCTTTCGTCTCAAACCCGCAGTCGTTCAGATAGGTGCAGACCGTTTTGTTCAGCTTTGCGTCATCGTCTACGATTAGAATATGGATCATGGTTTTCCTCCTTCGACCCCGGTTTTGTGGTCGCTCCGGCTATCAGCATACCGCTTTTTTGCGAAATCGGCAATCCCCTCGTGTGATACCCGCTCATTCGTAACGCACAGTATAAAGCCGGAACGTTCCGGAAATGTTTGAGTTTTGTTTGAAAATTGTTAATTTGGGGCAGTGCCGCTTCCGCCTTGTATTCCGGCGCTGCATCCTGTACAATGGAAACAGCCGCCGTGATTTTTTCAGATGTTCCGAAAACGAGGTGCATCATGTACAAAATTGATTCCGCAAAGTTCGACCAGACCCTGTTGCAGTTTATGGAACGCGTTCTGGCAGAACAGGACACCGACCACTACCAGCATTCTACAACGCTCCGCTTTGATTCCGGCTGGCTCGGTGAAAACGAATATTACAAATACTCCATCTGGGAGCGCGCTCAGAATGTCCTGCAGGTCAAGGATTGGAGCGAAACGCTTCTAGGCAAGGGGATATTCACGCAAAGGATCATAGCATGCATAGAGCTCCCTATAGAAGAGGGTCGAAAAGAAAAGCAGAACCTGCTGAACCAGCAGTTTGACGTGAAAGCTCTGAAAGATAAATTGCTGCGTGATGTCGACCTTTCTGATTTTGTGCTTTACAGCATTTTTTGCGGCACCGATGATGCACAGGCCTTTGAAGATGCCATAGAAGTGTGGGGAAGTACCTTTCCATTTTTGTCCTTCGTGTTTTTTCTGAAAGACAAGGACCGCTATCTTCCCGTGCGCCCGAACATCATGCCCACCCATCTAAACCGTCTTGGGATTATAACCGATTGCTTATCCCATGGCTGTACATGGGAGCATTACCAGGAATATCTCTGTATCCTCAAAGATGTACAGTCCCGGCTGCAAAAGCAGTTTCTTCCGGACACCACTCTGTTGGATGCCCATTCCTTCGTCTGGTCCATGTGGCTGCTGGATGACATTTCGCAGCCGAAACGTCCCATTTCCGGCCTGCCGCAACAATTCTGTACGATTGAAAACGAGAGCCAGTCCCTTCAGGGTTCCACCCGTGATGCAGTCATCAAAGCGCGCGTCAATCAGTCGGTGTTCCGGGCGCGGTTATTGGATCGTTATCCCAAATGCTGCCTGTGCGGGGTATGCAACCCCATTCTGCTGACCGCCAGTCACATCAAGCCGTGGGCCAACAGCTCTCCTGCTGAAAAGCTTGATGTGGATAACGGCTTTTTGTTCTGCCCCAATCATGACCGGTTGTTCGATCAGGGATTGATCTCGTTTGAGGATTCCGGGAAGATCCTCATCGCAGAAGAGCTTTCTGCTTATGACCGTCTGTTCACCAATGTTGCAGAGGGTATGACGATCCGTTTGACCGACGGGAACAGGCCCTACCTTGCCTATCACCGGGAACACATTTTTAAAAGCTGAGGTTCTTTCTATGGAAAACGAGGAATTTTTTCTCCGTGAGATGACTGAACAGGACCACAAGGATTTTCTGGAAGCCGCCGATGAGGAAGCCGGCGTCTCTCTCCGTTCGGACGAAAAATTTGGTGCGGTCTTTCTGGAGGTCTGCCAGCGAAACACAACTGTTTTCAGCATTCTCGACAGGCGTGACCAACACTATATCGGCTATGTGATCATCCGGCATACAGACACTGCCACACCGGAGCTTGGCATTTCGATCCGCCCGCAGTACCAGTCCCACGGCATTGGAACCGCTGCCATGAAAGCTGCCGCTGCCCTGTATGCGCAGACAAATACCGTGGACTATTATCGGATCCGCGTAAAATCCTGCAATGCGCCCAGCCGCCGCATGATCGAAAAACTAGGTGCACAGCGACTGGAGGATGAGGGTGACGTCCTGCTGGACACCATAAAGCGTCTCACACAGGAAATTGGCGGCGAGCGCGGAAACGAACTGCTCCACCAGTTTCTGGACGGGTACGACGTTGCTGGTCAGAACGTCCTGCAATATCGGTACGACCTTTGAGTTCTGTCATCTGTAAAAGCAATGCCCGCCCGTCTGTACAGACGGGCGGGCATTGTCATTTTTTCAGGCGGATATCACCGTGCCGTCAGACCGTTGACAAAGGCCAGATAGCAGCCAAAATCCCCGATAGTCTTGCGGGCCAGACGGTCCGTTCCGGGGTCGCCCAGCGCCGTGCGCCATGCCGCCGGTTTGCCCTGGGCGCGCAGAACACGCGCCATCATGTCAAAGCTGCTGATCAGCGTATCGTGCTGCAAGGTGCGGCCCTTATCCTTTTCGGCCCGCTCCGCAGGCTAAGCAACAGCCCACTGGGCTGTTTGCTTGCGGCGCTGTGCGCCGCCGCCTTGTTCGAGCCCCTTCCATCGTGCAAACAAAAAGAAAAACCAGTACACAACGTGTACTGGTTTTTCTTGGTGCGATGGAAGGGACTCGAACCCCCGGCCTACTGATTCGTAGCGCACGCCGGGCGATTCCCTCAATTTTTGGAAGTTACGTTTCATCGTTATTTCTTTGCGTTACATCGCATATTTTGAGCTTCGAGTTTCTGCACCCTTTGTCCGATTTTGCAACGATTTGCACCTTTTGCACGTTTTGAAACCGTGCAGAAACCGTGCACTTACTCCCGGACAAACTAAAAACCACTTCATCCGACAACGACTTGACGGCATTGGTTTGAGTGACCGCACACCAAAAATCAAGTCTTGGAGGATACGACTATGACAAAATTACTTACCTGCCGCTACAACATGGACATCGACCGGGTGGAAGCCCGGTTCGAGGATGGCACCACCCTTGCCATCGACTGCATCGCCGTCGAGGATGAGTACGGCAACACCCCGGCACAGCGGGCGGAACTGGACTGGCTGCTGTGGAACAAGCCCTTGGAGTATGCCCAGATGGTGCTGAGAGGGGAGATGGAGCACTACCTGTCGCTGGGGTGTGAGCACGGCAGGCTGGAGGATTGAGCCACAGAAAACGCGCGGCAAAATCGCTAATCGCGCGGCGCGCGTTTTTCTCGCCACCTCTTGTCAGGCTGCATTGCACGGCGTGCATTCCAGCGTGCGATTCCACTTTTCCGAAATTCAATCGTATTACAGTTTATTTTTGCAGCTTTTCGCTTTTGCATCGAACTTTTCCACAGATAAAGAATGCACGCCCGTGCGATTTTGGTTCGCAGTTTATTCGCGGTCAGCTGGATTTATTCGTGCTTTGTTCGCGCGATTGCGCGTTTTCAGCGTAATTTCAGCGTAAATTCAGCGCAAATCATGCCAAGTCAGCGTATTTTCAGCGTAAATCCCGGAAAGTCAGCGTAAAAGTCATCATAAAGCTCTCACTACAAGCCAGCGCCGTCTCGGTTCATCGTACTGCTATAGTTCTCTTATGCTATGTTGATTTTATTTCTTTTTTACGGTATCATGGAGAAAACAAAGACTCAACATTAACCAAAGGAGTTCTCATGACAGATTTAGGTTATAAAGATCTTGCTCCGAATGATACAATTGAAAACGGCGAAGAGTATCTCCAATCTTTAGATTGGGCTTTGCAAGACTCCAAAATCAAAAACATTGCTCTTGCTGGCCCTTATGGGGCTGGCAAAAGCAGTGTTATTGATACCTTCTTGAAGCGAAAAGATTCTCGCCCATTTTCCACTAGAATCTATGACAAGTTCCATGGGCGGCGCATTCCCTCCTCTAAAAACTCTCTAAAGATTTCAATGGCCACATTTTCAAGTTCTCTTAATGATTCGGACGATTCATCAAAAGTAAAGCTTGATATCAACGAGATTGAAACTGGTATTTTAAAGCAGCTTTTCTATAAAGTGAAGTATTATCGAATTCCTCAAAGTCGCTATCGTAAACTTCACACCGTTGATTCCTATAAAATATTCTTTTCAGAAATCATTCTTCTATTAATCATCATCTTATTCGTTTTTGTTTTTAATTTCAGCTACTTCTCAAGCCTCTATGAAAATGTCATTCAGGCGGGGAATCGTATTCACTTATCTTCTATTCCCACTTTAATTTTGTTTTCAACTCTGTGTCTTGTCACTTTATGGATTTTTGCTTTAATTTATCGTTTTATTTTATCGAAATTCTCTTTGAAGCAAATCAAAATCACAGCAAGTGCCTCCGTCGAAGCATCCGAATCATCAAACGAATCTGTCTTCAACAAAAACCTCGATGAAATCATATACTTTTTTGAGGAAACCAAGTATCAATATGTATTTTTTGAAGACCTTGACCGATTAGACAATCCTGAATTATTTATACATCTTCGAGAACTAAACACTTTACTTAACAACGATGATGCCATCAAAAATCCAATCGTTTTTATTTATGCTGTTAAAGATGACATTTTTCTTGGCAACGACCGCACAAAGTTTTTTGACTTTATAATTCCTATAGTCCCAATTATCAATTCAACGAATTCCAGCGAGTTATTGCTCAAAAGAATAAGCAGTGAAAGTGGAAATCCCGTTTTTCAAAATATTTCGCAGGAAACAATTCTCGATATTTCCCCGTTTATTTCCGATATGCGTACTCTTCAAAATATTTGCAATGAGTTCGTCGTATACAAAAACACTTTAGGTTGTGAAATTTCTCTATCTGATGACCTTATGTTCGCCATTATAGCTTTCAAAAATCTCTACCCGAAAGATTTTTCTGAATTACAAAATGAGTCTGGCATTGTAAAAAGATCTTTCGAGGATAAGCAACAGTTTGTTCGTGTTCAAACAGAATCCATTCAAAAGAATATTGACCATGACGAAGACATTCTCAAAAGAATGGACTCTGATACATTGCAAAGTTCTCGTGAAATAAAAACGGCTATGCTCCTCGCTATCGCCGAAAACGGTCATATCGTCACGCGCATTTATTCCTACACCCCCTCTTATAATGTCAATTATGATACTATCATGAGGAACGATTATAATTTACTTTCACTTAAAGATATTAAAGATTGTCGCGTTTACTATCGTCCTCTTTTTTCGAGTTCATACTGCAATGATTCTGATAAACATATCGAAAATTTACAGTCTCTTATTTCAGATTATCTTAATCGGTGGGAGGCCTTTCGCGAGGGGGAGACACGAAAGATTGAAGCTATCAAAGACAATATTGCTTCTTGTAAAGAACAGCAGAGAAATATTTCAAAAGAATCTCTAAAGGATTTACTTCACCAGTATTCTGCAGAAGATATTTTCTCTTCCACAGTCCGTGAAAACAAACTTCTTGTTTTTTTACTTCGACGCGGCTATATAAACGAAGAATATGCTAATTATATAAACTATTTTAAAGGAACTAGTATCACAAAAGATGATATGAACTTTATCCTTAGTGTCAAAACCCAATCCGCCTTGCCATTTGACTACTCTCTCTCCAAAACCGAAATGGTCATCCGGCGATTACAACCATATGAATTTGAGCAAAAAGAAATTCTCAATTATGCACTCCTAGAGCAACTGTTTAGTCTTCCCAGCGAAACAAAGAAGCTCAACGCTTTTATTTCTCAACTTGCAAATGAAAGTAGCACAAGCTGGAACTTTATTGATTCGTTTATTGATATTACAAAGCATTCAAGTATGTTCATACAACAGTTGGCTTCTTCGTGGAAAGGCATATGGTCATCCATCTCTCAAAATCCATCTCTTTCGTACGACCGACAGATCATGTACCTCTCACTTTTGATAACCTATATTCCAGCCTCTGCACTCCCTAGCCTTAATCAAAACAATTCACTTGTCGCATTCATTGAATCCCATGAAGATATTTTACAAACACTTTCAAAAGTTCCTGTTGGAAAATGTATTGCTTGCATCAAATCTTTAAATATAAAATTCTCGAATATTTCCATTGATAACGTTTCTCCTTCTATCACCTCGTATATTTTCGACAACAATTGTTACGTCATAAATCCCCTAATGATTCATCTTGCCATTTCGCATTATAGTCCTTTTTGCAGTGAATTCAATATTTGCCAAAAGCCATTCACAACAATTCTCACATTAAAGAATCATCCAATTAAAGCATATATCCAAAATAATCTTTCAGTCTTTGTCGAAAATATACTTTCCACTTCACCAGTTTCAGATGATGTTATTGCAATAACCACTATGCTGGAGCTGTCTATTGACAATCTTGATCTCTGTGAAAAAATTGTCACTTGCGAATCTTTTTGTATGCCGAGTTTTTGTTTTGAATCTATGATAGACTCAAAACAAGCTCAAGTCCTGAATATTTGGGATTCACTTCTTTCTCATCAAAAAATCGCAGCTTCTTTTTCTAATGTCACCTTATACTGGAATCATTTCAACTTAACTGACACTCTTCTGTCCTTTATTGTTGCAAAAAAAGAGTCTCTGTGCGCTTCAAATATCTCAGATTTGACTGTTGACGATAAATTGATTTGCGATATCGTCAATTCCGATATCGATAACGCTTCTTTTTCTTATTTTGTTCATCACCTTCGAGCAAAAAATTATACTCCTCCCATTTCAAACCTTTCTGAAAGCAAATTGTCCATCTTGATAGAGTGCCACTATTTTCCGTTCACTCCCGATTACTACGCAAAAATCCATAATAAATCTTCGAAAATTTCGCTCAAATATCTTGCAAAAAATCAGGAGGCATTCATTGAATCAATTGGATCGATTGCCATTGACTACGCATTATTTGAAGATTTGATTTTGTCTGAAGAAATCACTCTTACTACCAAATCCAAACTGATTTCACTCTTCTCAAAATCGCTTATGAGTTCTTCGATTGCAGTATACCTTGTAACTTCCAGTTTTCCTTTTACAATATCAACCTTCAACCTAGTGTGGCCACTCTTAGACCCTGCTGTTCAGCAACAATTTTTCCTTAAGTATCTTGACATTTTAGACATCGATGATTTTTATCGTATTTTTAAGCAGCTTTCCTCTTTCTATCCCAACCTTTGCGACCGAACATCCAGACATACTGTTAAACTTCCCACATCTTCGGAAAATCGTCGTCTCGCCTCTAGGCTCAAAGAAGTCGGCTATATTTCTAGTTTTGATGATTTCGAAAAAGACCGTTCCATTCGTCTGAGAATTCGCCCTATCAAACAGTAAGAGAATACGCCCGAAGCTGTTATACTTCGGGCGTATTCTCTTTTATATACGTTCTATCATTCTCATTTCCACCTACTGGTTTTAATATATATTATACGATATATCAACAGTAGTCTAGAGAATCATTTTTTCTAAGCACTGGTGGCAACAATCGTGCAACTTCCAATTATCTTCTCAGTCGATCCAATTCTTTGGGGGAGAGGGAAGCTCACCCTCTACGGCATACTGTAGGTCAAGTCTTGCATTGTCTGGCAGCATCACGGGATACTCTGTCAAAAAATCTTCTGCGGTCAATTCTTCATTCAACGGAATCTTCAATATGCTTTCATGCTTGAGGAGCTGTTCCCCTTTGATCTCAAATGCAGCATATCTTCCATTGACATCCTTGACGATTCGCGTTGTATCATTGGCAAAGTCGATATACTCCCATACCTTCGAGGAAAGCGAGATCGTTTCAGGAATGCCCTCCACATCAGAATAACTTAATTCTGAGCCGTCCGGCATTTGGTACGTTTTTATTCTCTCATCCCAGCATGTACTGACGATTGGAAAGCTCTGGTCGCAGATCTTTATCAGACGCTTTCTGATCAACGAGCTTATCGTGGACCCGTCACAGTGCGTGTTTCACAGTGCCTCAAGCGATTTGATCTGATAAGAGTTTCGCAGATCCTTTAATTCCTGTATATCTCTGGGATCCTCATCTACGCCTGATAGGACCGACTTCTTTATTGCATTTGCCATAACTTCCGGAAATTCTCCGATTGCAATGTTCGCCTGCATCAAGCGGTTCTGTATGCGATGGTACATCTTGGCCTCAATACTATTCGGATACCACACATTATAGACATCCACTTCCTTTGCACGCTGTCCCAAGCGTGCAATACGACCGATTCGCTGTTCCAAGCGCGACGGGGTCCACGGAACATCCACATTGATCAGCACACGTGCCGCCTGAAGGGGTTCAAACCTTCAGATGCTGCATCAGAGCAGAACATCAGCTTTAACCGTCCAGAGAGCAGCTCCGATTTTATAGTTGCCTTATCGCATTTCACTTCTCCAAAAGAAGATATGATAGCTGAATTTTTGCCCGTGTAAACGCCATACGAGTAATTCTTATCATCACCCGTCCTCTTAAAATCATCTATTAGAGCCTCGATGGTATCCGTATATCTTGAGAACAACAAGACCGGATCACCCTCTGCAAGACACTTGCGAGCAAGCCGGATCGATTCATGGACCTTTAGGTCCCGACCATCCTCCAGCAGCTCATTTGCCTCTTTTAACAGTGCCGACAAGGACATGATCTCGATTCCGACAGCACGTTCTAAAGCGTTCTTGTCTATGTGGACCCTACCATCGACAGAATCGAACTGATCCATCTGACCTTCATCCAGATCTATATCATCAAAATCTATTCCCGGAAGAAGATCTATTGCGTGAAGCAAACTTACATCCTTGGGATTCGATAGATATTTTTCGACCTGTCTTACCTTGTAGAGACGCCGCTCCAAGCTCTTCTTGCACGAATACAACGAAGATGCTACACGCTGTTGGTAGCTGACCCGAACAAAGCCGATTGACCTCTCGAAATCCGGCATGATGATCTGTTCGACTGAAAAGCTCTCGTACATAAGATACTCTTCGACTCGACCATAAAACAATTGGATCTCCATAGAATCTGTTATGGAATCCTCGATGAGATTCCGTTTGGGAAATTGATAGCCGACCTGTTCCAGAGAACGTCTTGTGTTCCGAACAGTCAGCAACTGTGCTGGATGAAGTTTTATAAATGCTCCATGCAGTTCTTTCCAATGCGACTGAACATAGCATCCAAGTTCATATTGGTCCAGCTCGTCCTTCTTCTTTAGCAGTTCCTGAAGAAAGGACTGCTCATCTTCGTCCAGTGTACGCAGCGACGGGGTCATATCCTTGATCGTCTTTATCAGTAGATTTGCAGCAGAATAAGCATCCGGTGCTGATGGTGCTTCGCTTTGAGATATGATCCTAAGAGATTCCAAATAGGCCCTCTTTTTCTGCCATATCTTCGGAAGCCCCAGCAGTTTTAAGATTGAATGATACTCTTCCACATCTTTTTGCATCGGTGTTGCCGTATCAAGGATCATATGCGGGATTCTGGAGGACACCGCCTGAAGCATACTATACATCCGTGTCTTATGCGGTTTTCCATCCAGTCCCTTACTAACGCGTGCCGAGTGCGCTTCGTCAACGATCAACAGATCCGGCAGGACCGTACTACTCCGTTCTAAGACACCTGAATTTTCCCTATTACCACGTGCGTACTGCGCCGACATAAGAACGATGTCTGGAGACGTTGCCCCCAAAGGATTAGACGTTCCCATATAGCGGAGCTTCCCTGTTGCACTAACATACTGCTTCTGAGAAGAGTCAAACATCCATGCGTCGATCTTGAAGTTATCATAAAGTTCGTCCTGCCACTGCTGAAGGACCGCCTTTGGCGTTAGAATGACCACTCTTTTTACACCGCAGTATTTAAGCAGATACACCATAGTGGCAGCAACTTCAAAGGTCTTTCCCAAGCCCACTTCATCAGAAAACAGCACCCTAACAGGCCATCTGGAAAGTGCCTCCAGCACTGCTCGCTCCTGATGCATATATAATGCCGGAATAGCTCCCGATACAAAAAAATTTGCCGGCATTTTCGAGGAAGCCTCAATGATTTTTTCTCCCGCATAGACCGGGATCGCATGGTGACTTTGCACACTGATACCCATTATTCTCTCCCCAAAGCATCCAAGACCTTGTCGCACAAGTCCTGATCGCCATCGATGCTATTTCTGACGATTGCACCTTTATCCGCCAGATTCGTGAGGATCCTACGCAACGTTGCCAGTTGCTTTTCCGACAATGTGTTGTCCCTTGAAACCCGCGATGCAACACTCTTCAAGAATTTAATATCCCAGTCTGACAGCGCATTGAAAGATTCTCCTTTTCTTCTAATCCTTGCGATCTCAGACCCAGTAAGCCTTGCGAGAAGCTGTTCCGGTGTCGGTCCGGCAACCTCTCTCATCTTCTGATAGACAAACTCGCTAACAGACGTGCTACTTTCACTTTTTTCGAGGTCTTTTTGGCCTGCACTCAGAGCATTCAATGCCTGTACTATCTCTTCATCACTTGCATTTGCTATCAACTGCCACGTAGTTTTCGGCGGATTTGCCTTTGAGATCATCTCGATCATTTCATCATCGAGTCCCCCTAACGCAAGCATCGAGTCAAGTTCAACGGGCGTTGCTTTGATAAACGCAGCCGTTGTAGGAAGATCCAATCCCACCGTATAAAACTCGTTCGATATTTGAACGATCTTCTCGCCCAAGGTAATATCGGAGTCCCACCAAAGTTCTTTGATCTTTTCCAGTGCGTCAACTTTTTCCATAGTAACGAACCTTATCCTTCCGTGCGTTTATTCAGCCACTCATTGCGAATCATCAGTGCCTTATAGGTATCGTAGTCGAGTTTTTCTACCAGCATCCGATAAATCGCATCCGATGTTGCCAAGATCCGGCGCACCGAATCATCGACCTTTTTTCGCCAAAGCGGATGATTCGTAAACAGGATGACCTGCAATTCCGCTTTACCTTCGTCCTCGCTCTCGTCAAAAATATAGTCGAAGGGTGCCTGCACATTTCCGCTGTTATCCTTCTCAAAATAGGTTATCGTAATGTCTCCCTCATCTGCCAACGAAAGGCTTTCTTCGGCAACCACTGCTTTTATGCTGTCGTTGATGCTGCTCTTTTTTGCTTTTTCCTTTTCAGGCACCTCCGCAACATCCTCCGTTCCCTCCGGAGATTCGATACCATAATCGTTATGAAGTTCCGCTATGATCTTCTTTCTCTCTGCAGGGTTATTGATATTACCCTTTCGGCTGATGGAACGAGATGCAGCTACGATACCTTTTAAGTACTCCTTCATGTGTGCAGCGACCGCTAGCCACTCTTGCGATTGTTGAACGCCCTGTTTATAGAATGTCGCCTCCAAAAAGTCCATATTGACCTCGCCTATGATACGACTCGTCATCAGGTGCGCTGCAAACCATGTTTTGTTGAATTTTTCGACAAGCTGGTCGTGTCGATAGATATTAAATCCATAAAGACCATCGTTATGTGTAGTGCTGTCTAATGCCATCCATCCCGTGATATGGTACTTGCCATTTTCACCGAAGGTTTCATTGATTTCAACTTTCGACCCCTTGATAAAATTATACGGCTTGGGGATAGCTTTTTTTCTTTCTCTGCCCTCCCCAGAATCATACTCGACAAATATTTCATCTCCGTGTTCAAGATGCGGCTTAAACGCTTCTCCTAAATATGCCAGCACCGCACTGGCATAATTTTTTCCTTTATCTGTTCTCAGCCTTGTTATAACAAATGCCGATCCGTGCTGCGCCGACCCCAACGGAGAAGCCGCAAACCGCTTTCGATCCTCGATCGTAACATCCCACGCATCTGCACCCGAATCACGTTTGGTATACTCACTGATATCAAAGGACGTATGGTACTCAATATCCTGACCTATGGGACGTGTATAGATCTCGTAAAAACGACCAAGGGTAGAGCAAGATGTTTTGAAACCCATGCCAAAATGTCCCTTGGCGTTCTCTCCTCGTTCAATATGGTTGGACATATCCTCAGCGATACATACCGCCTTTTCGAGTATCTCCGCAGTCATTCCTTTGCCGTCATCAATAACTGCAACCTGTCCACCACACATATCGATCGTTATGGTCAGCTTTTCATTGCCGCAACGAGCATCGAAGCAGTTTGCAACAAGTTCACCTATCGCTTCCGGAGGGGTCTGATTTGTAGCGCCGATCGTTTCCATCAATCGAGGGGACGGATAATTTTTGACAACACGAGTTCCCATAGCTCTAGCTAGCCTTCTTTCTACTCTTCTATGATCTTTTTATTCATCCAAGAACCAGTCGTTTGAAATATCAGTATCCAAAATAATCATTTCTGCCTTACGTCGGCATATCAACTCCTCAATGTCTTCAAGACAGCCGTCAAGCTGGCTCAATACTTCTTTTGACCAAAAATGAATCGGTTCCCAGCCTAGATTTCGCAAGTCCTGATCTACTCGAATATCTCGTGCGATATTCTCCTCAATTTTGGCTATCCAGTACTCCCGGTTACGTTTCAGCTTTGGCTTGCGTTTCTCCCAGTTCTGCCCATGCCAAAACTCGCCGTCCACGAAGATGGCGATATTATATTTTAGGATGGCGATATCGGGAGAGCCAGGGAGCCGCTTATCGTTCAGCCTATACCGAAACCCCAGATGCCACAGACACTTTGCCAAAAGCACTTCCGCCTTGCCTTGCTTCAGGTGGACACGAGACATCCGTTTGGATGTTTCCGGGGTCGTATCATATGATTTTGGATGTTTCATGTGAACAATTCTGCTCAAACAGGAAGCCTTACAACTTGTTTTTCCCTACTAACATAGAACGTTTCAAATGGTTCTAGTCCAATTATCATCATAGGAACAGTAAGCTGGTTCATCATAGGTGGTAGATATCTTAGTACCTTTTCAAATGAGCCGCTGGCTGAATCTATATTAGCAGCCACTTTCATGGCATCAGTTGCACATACATAGATTCCCACCTTTCCCTGAACCGCTTTTTGAACATGGTTCAGTTCACAGGAAAGAACAGGCTTTATCAGATTCCACGCAATCGCTTCACCATGGTTAAACGCCACTTCAACGCAAAGTGCATCATCGCAGGCAAAGTCTAGCCGCCATTCTGTATTTCCAATAGCACCTGTCTGGTCATTGAAAATATCGACCTCACACTGCCATCCCGGAATCTGCTGCATTTTCGCCTTTAATATTGCATTGATACTTGGTGTCATCGATTTGAAATTGCTATTGCGCCGCAAATGTGCATCTCTTCTTTGTTCAAAATCCGCAATAAGTTCCTCGTCTGTGATGCTAGCCAATGCGCCAACAAACTCATTATATCTACGATTCAGCTGTTCATCATGCTCGATAATAGCATCTGCAAATCTATGGGAGTACGTTCTGAATCTCACAGATGTTTCCTCCTCGTCTTTTATTCCTTTATCTGCTCCGCAACATACGAATTGTTCAGCCAGAAGCACTGCTTCGTCATCGTGCCGCCAGTGGGCAGGGGAGCCGTGTCCATGCTGTCCTTTCCATGAGGACGAACGTGAGCCACACGGCTTTCCGACGCCTTGGGCAAGTTATTGCGATTCCGCCCGCTGGCATCTTTCCAGATGTGAACGCCCTCCCGCAGGGTATCGACCGTACGCTGCCACACATGATGCACCTCTTCCAGATCCTCTGCCGGGATATTCCAGAATTTCACCCTCTGGAAGTAGCACTCGCCGTCCCTCGACTTTTGGAAGATGATGAACAGGAATTTGGTCGGTGCAAGAAGGTCATAGAGCGCAGACTCTTCCCATGTTTCGTTCATCATTGCACAGAAGTTCATCACAGGGAAAGACATACTCTCTTTTATACTGCCATTCGGTTCAATGGCGATGGTCTTGAGTTGGATGCCTGCCTTTTGGAATTCCTCTGTGTTCGACAGATGCCCTTTCACGCCAAGCATCGCTGCCACTAAAAGCTCGTTGAGGTTCTTGGCATTCGTTTCCACGCCTAGCCGTGCCTTAAGTTCCGTCCTGCTCATCCCTACATAAGGCCGCACTTTTGCGATGAACCAGTCCTCAAAACTGGTCGTTCTTAACGCTGCTGGGTCTTTGATGATCTTCTCGCAGGGTTCATCGCCGAAAATGTACCGCCGCAGGATCTGCGTCATGTAGCTGGACTTCAGCGAGTACGCCCGCTTCATGGCCGGGATAGGGCTGAACGGCTGCGACCGGGTATCCTGCGAGTTGCGGCCTTTCGGACACGCTGCCAGATACATGGTATCGCCCTCACTGATCAGGTGTGCCTGTCCTGCCTTGATCTTGTCCATCAGGATCTTCCAGTCATTGCGGATGACCTCCAGATCCTCGTCCGGGAACTGGAACAGCACTGCCTTGTCGATCGTAAAGTCGACCTTGGGCACCCCATCCCGGTGCTCATAGGACATCAGCAGCATACAAGCACACTTCACCCAGAATGCACTGGTCTCGAAGGTCTTGTAGTATTCCTCATCATAGTTCAGCATATCGCAGACCAACCGCTCCTTGGCCTGAATGCCACGAGGGGTCTGCCGATAGGGCGTCACCTTCAATTCAACGCCCGCTTCCTCAAAATCGGGAGCCGGGTTGCTGTTGGGCTTATATCCAAACCAGCTTTCCTCCACAACGGTACCGATGGCACCCTTGCCTGTTGCGATGCGCCCAGTCTTGTCGATCTCGCCCAGCGTTTTGCCGACTGCTTCCTGTCCACGGGCGAGGACTTCCGCCTTCGTTTTGTACTTCCGCTGCTCCATGACTTACCCTCCAATTTTAGGGGTTGATCCCTCGGTAGGTTTTTGCTATAATAATGGTGAGAAAACGGTCAAAATCACAAAAAGTGGTTGATCTTTTCCTCAAAAAAGTGTATACTTAAGTTTAAGTATATCACAGAATGGGGTGTTATGAAAGTGTCAGCAAATAGCGATATTCGTGTTGTGGAGCTATTTGCCGGCGTCGGCGGTTTCCGCGTTGGATTAGAGCGTTGTTCCGAAAGATTTAAGACGATTTGGGCAAACCAATGGGAACCCGGCCAAGCTGGTCAATGGGCTTATAAGTGCTACGACAAAAATTTTGGCGAGGATTCCCACTGTGTGAATGCAGATATCGCCACCGTGATCGATCAAGTGCCGCCGCACGACCTTCTGGTGGGTGGCTTTCCCTGTCAGGACTACTCTGTTGCCAGCACCGGTGCTAAGGGCATCGAGGGCAAGAAGGGCGTCCTCTGGTGGTCCATCTATCAGATCATCCAGAAGAACCATCCCAACTACGTTCTGCTGGAGAATGTAGACCGCTTGCTTAAATCACCCGCATCCCAGCGTGGCCGTGATTTCGGCATCATCCTGAAGTGTCTGCAGGAAGAAGGCTATGGCATCGAATGGCGTGTGATCAATGCCGCAGACTATGGCTGCGTCCAGCGCAGACGGCGTACCTTCATCTTTGCATTCAAAAACACCACCAAGCAGTATGAGCGTATGACCTCGTGTTTCTCTGCGGACACAAAGGACGGTCGTGTCTGGCTGATGCAGGAGGGCTTCTTTTCCCATGCATTCCCGGTGCATTCTGAGGTCGCAGACCCTAAGAAAGTGACCATCGTCGATTTCAATGAATATACCGACACCGTTGACGTAACGAACCGTTTCAGAGCCGCTTTCTACAACAGCGGTGTACTGTGCAACGGTAAGATCTTCTCTCTGGAAGCCGTCCCGAACGGTAAGGAACCGATGCTGCTCGGCGATATCGTTGTCAACGGCGATATCGACAAAAGCTTCTTCATCGAGGATGAGGATCTGGAAAAGTGGAAGTACATGAAGGGTGCCAAGACCATCGAGCGCACTTCCAAGACCGGCTACTCCTACACCTTTTCCGAAGGTCCCATTGCGTTCCTAGACCCTCTCGACCGTCCCGGTCGTACGATGCTCACCAGTGAGGGCACCAAGAACCGCAGCTCTCATGCGATCACCGACCCTAAAACAGGGAAGTTGCGTATCCTGCTGCCGGAGGAGTGCGAACGCATGAACGGTTTCCCGACGGGCTGGACCGACACTGGGATGCCGAAGCGTCAGCGTTACTTCATCATGGGTAACGCCCTTGTCGTTCCGCTCATCACCCAGATGGGCAAGCAATTACTGGACATCTTATAACGAAAAACCAAGGCTGCACAGTCGGCCTTGGTTTTTATGCTTTTTTCGCCACGATCAAGAGGTGCCCTATCATGGAGCAGATCCGTGTTGTTGAGCTTTTCGCCGGGGTCGGCGGCTTTCGCCTTGGGCTGGAGCGGGCTTCCTCCTGCTTTCAGACTGTCTGGGCGAATCAGTGGGAACCATCCATGTGTTCCCAATTTGCTTTCGAGTGCTACGAACGGCATTTCGGGCATCGCACAGAACACGTTTGTCAGGACATCGTGACCGCCAAAGGAAACATTCCTCCACATGACCTTTTGGTCGGTGGCTTTCCCTGTCAGGATTACTCCATCGCCAAAAAGGGCGCACGAGGGATAGAAGGGAAGAAGGGCGTTCTTTGGTGGGAGATCAACGCTATCCTACGGGCACACAAGCCTCGCTATGTCCTTTTGGAAAACGTAGACCGGCTCATCAAATCTCCAGCATGGCAAAAAGGGCGTGATTTTTCCATCATCCTGCGGTGCTTCTATGAAGCAGGCTATGCCGTTGAATGGCGGGTGATAAATGCCGCCGACTATGGCGAAGCACAGCGCAGGCGGCGCACCTTTCTCTTTGCCTTCCGAAACGATACCGCCCTGTTCCGAAAAGCGGCGGAGCTCATCTGTGTGGAGGGTCTGAAGGGTGCCCATCAGTTGCTCCTGCAGGACGGCTTCTTTGCCCCCATCTTTCCCTTGTATGGCTTTGAACGGAAATACAGCGAGGGATGGCTCGATGAGTTTCGCTACCTCGATCTGAAGGATCTGTCTGCCGCACAATCCTGCCACTTCTACACCTCCGGGCTTATGGTCAACGGACGCTTTTATTCCGTCGAGAGCATCCCCCTTCAATTCCCATATAAGCCGCTCTGCTCCGTGTTGGAAATCACCCCACTTGCAGAGCGATATTTCCTTTCCGCCGCCGACATCGACCACTGGCGGTATCTCAAGGGCGCAAAGCAGGAGACCCGCTACCGCAGAAACGGTTCTACTTATTTCTTTTCGGAAGGTTCCATGGCGTTCCCCGATCGTTCCGACCTTCCTGCCCGCACGATGCTCACCAGCGAAGGCTCCGTTTCCCGCAGCACCCATGTAGTCGCAGACCCACAGACCCAACGTCTGCGTACGCTAACGCCCATCGAATGCGAACGGCTCAACGGCTTCCCGGATAATTGGACAGCCGGGATGCCGGAACGACTGCGCTATTTCACCATGGGGAATGCGCTTGTCGTTCCGCTGGTCAAGGCCATGGGCAAGCGGATCAGCGCACTGGCCGAGGACGAGCAGCGCAGTTGATGGGCGTTTCTCTTGGGTTTCCAAAGGGGTGCGGGTCGCCAGTGGCGACCTCAAAATGCAGCGCATTTTGAAGCACCTGACCGATCCGACAGGCGAGAGGCAGCACCCCTTTGGCACACGACTTTGCTTGCAAAGTCTAGTGTGTTACACCTTGGTTCCGGCTGACGCGGAAAAGGGGCTGCGAGAGGTTCCGGCAAGCACCTGTTCTGCGGCAGAAGGATGCGCGGATGGGCATGGCAGCTAATGGTTTCTGCCCACCCAGCGCAGGCTTGCAGAGGAACCAATGGTGTACGTTCTCCTTCCTGCCGCAGCAGTGTTCTCCGCTATAAGCCACAAGGTAAATATTCAACGTCTGTGTTTGCCCCGCATCCCTGCCTTCGTGCGGTGCTTCAACATAGAGGATTTGTTGAACACCCGCAGCAGGGTCATCTGTTCTTCTTTCGTCAGCTTGGAATAGTCGATGCCGATCTGTCCCATCAGGACATTCATCTTCTTTTCCAACGGTGAACCTTCAAACTTCTGTGCATTTTCAAGCTGCTTCCTCGCTTGCTCGATGGCTGCGCCGTCCGACGTGGTCTTATCGGTCCCATGCGCCGCTTTGATCTGCTTCAGGATCGCCGCCAGCTCATCATAGAGGATCCGCCCGAAATATTCATCCTCGTTGATCTGCGCCGCTTTCAGCGTCCGCATGGTCAGGTCCTCTGTATCGGCATGGTATCGCTTTTCCAGCTCCTGCCGGGTGGCTTCTACCATAGCATTCATATCCCGGATGCGGTCACTGACCAGACCATCCACACAGATCTCAAGGTCGGTCATCCACCGGGAAAAATCGGGATGTTCCAAAAGCTCGCACAGCAGCCGATGATTGAATTTTCCATTCCTTAATACGTCCACTGCGCCATCGCTCAGATGCAAGTCCGAAAGGACTGCATCTGGGCGTTTTTTGTTTTCCGTCACACCCAGCAGGTAGTCGGTGGTCACGCCATAAAACTCAGCCAGTGTTGTCACGGCGTAAATGCTGAGGTCGGTCACATCGTCGCTCTCATACTTCGACAGTGCCGATTTGGACAGACCCGTCTGCTCTGCCAGCGTTTCCAGCTTCAGATTCCGCTCCACACGCAGGTCTTTGAGCCGTTCTCCCAGTGTCAGCTTGATGTTCATGGTCGCACCTCCGATGTTTTTTGCACAGTATACCACTTCCGGCTGTTCCTGTCCATAAGCGTGGAATTTTGCAGTTTCTGCACCTGTTTTCCGACATTATGGATATACGGCACAGCGGCCATAGAGGTGCTATCCTATAGACAGAAAGAAAACATAGTAACTCCCCGGCAGCGAACATATTAAGGGCTTCCCGCGAAAGCCCTCTGAAATATCTTTCATAACAGGACCTTGAGAACAGAATGACCGTCCGAACTGCCCAGACCGCCAAGACCTCCCATCGGGGGGAGCGAGCGCCCTGCATGGGGCCGACACAGAGTCCAAAAAGATTTCCTGTCGGGAGGCAGCAAGGGAGACCGGCTTTGAACGTGGCAGGGATCAAATTGATCCGTGCCAGAGCCTTTGACCAAAGGAGAAATTTTGAGCTTTCTAAGTATCGAGGTCTTGAATGAACTCCATTTCTTTTCCTAAGCTAATCCATTTTTCCTGTATATATTGAAAAGGACTACTTGTGTCCGGAAATTTCATCAACAATCCTTCTAAGAAGGTCGCATAGTTTCTTCTCAGCGGCTTTAATGACCTGTGTATTATTCTGTGATCCAATCCAGAATATGGGTAAAAATAATACCGAATATCAATAAAGCCAAGTGCTGACAAATGTACAAGGTATTCTTCGATTGCACAGCGGAGAAGATCTTCCTTGATTGGAAATTGGGGTTTTCCTTGCTTTTTCCAAATGTAGACAAACTTTTGATTCAGCAGTCCCTCCCGAGAGCCTGCAAAACAATAATATATTCTCGCACTATTCACATCGTCATATTGCCATTGATAGAACACTTTTTCAAATAAAATCGTTTGCCATATCCTCCGGTCACAATTAAATACGACCTCTCCAAAAACCGGGATATTCAAGAAGAAGGGTATCTCATCTGTCGTCTTAAACCTCAGATTGCAGATTCCCAGACGATTGATGCAATTCAGAACGGCGGCATCCGTTCCTTTGACTTTAGCTCGGCAATTTAAATAATACGGTTCATCTGTGCGAAGCCGTTCTACTTCAATATCGATCTGTTCCCGACGCCTTTGTTGTTCCTGTTTCCAGATCTCCTGCGCTTCCTCTCGCTTTTTTCGTTCTTCCTGCTCCTTTAGGTTCTTTATGCGATTTTGTTGAAATTCTTTTTCAAGTTCTCGGTTTCGTTCACAGAGTTTTTGGATTCCTTCGTTTTCGCTTGGATGATAGATCCACGTTTTGTTTTCAATGTTGTCTATTATCGCATTTTTCAGTTTTTTCTCAAAGTCATTTATCGATTCTGTTTCTTCCGCTTTATAGTCTTTTATAAAATCAGCGATATTGATTTCTACTGTCGACATCTGCGCCATTTTTATTCTGCTATATTTTTCCGCATCAACATAGTGCGTTACGGCAATCTCAATAAGGATATTTTTTTGCTCTCGAAAAATGCAAACATCAGGCTTGAATCCCTCAAACGGCACTTCCGTTTTAGCATTTTGATAGTGAAGCTTAAACTTTTCTCCCAACAATAATGGCTCTTGCTGTTTATAGTCCTCCATATTGCGATTGGGATCATTTTGTTCGGATATCGTCACTGGGGGCAGCCAAATATATTTGCTTTTGCAAACGATTTCTTTCGCTATCTTATGAAGTCCGCTTTCATTCGCTACATCTGCCGAACACGACGTTCTTCCTTCTTCCGCCAAATGTGCAAAATGTGCCGTCCTTTTTCCTCGCCCCAATTTAGCAACCAACGGACGACCGCAACAGAGACAAATACACTCGCACGCCTTTCCTCTATCTTTTTCCACCATCTCAGAGATGTGTACCACTTGGCCAGATTCTTCCTTTAATGCGAAATAAATCATTCCGTTATGATCAAATTCCATATTCTGCACCTCTGCAACATTCCAAAAAGACCGTTTTTATCATTCTAACATACTTTTTCCTATTGTCTATCATTTGATATTACTTTTTTAGGCATCGAACCGCTTGTCCACCCCTGTCCGTAAAAAGTGCATTTTTTCACGGAAGAAGTTCGTACAACCTGTACGGTCTGTACTTGTACGCACCCGCACGGCGAATTGAAGTAAATTAAAACGCATCATCGTGTATATTTTATGTTTCCGTACACCGTACGAACCGTACGGGTTATTTGAAGTCCGTACAGATTTTTTGTACACACCAAGAAGGAGCGTGATCTATGAAAGCCCAATACGGCATTTTAAGGTTCAAAAAGTACAAAGGGCCTGCTATCAGCCCCATCGAAGCCCACAACGAGCGCACCAAGGAGCAGTACGCCAGCAACCCGGATATCGACACGAACCGGAGCCGCTACAACCTCCATCTGGTGCAGCCGCAGGGCAGGTACCGGGAAGAAGCTGACCGCATGATAGCTGCCGCCCACTGCCGTGTCCGCAAGGACAGCGTGCGGGTGGTAGAAGCTCTCGTCACCGCCAGCCCGGAGTTTTTCAAGGATAAGACCAACCGGGAGATCAGAGCGTACTTTGCGTACGCCCTGAAATTTTTGGAGGGCAGACAGTGCCCGGATACCTTTCTCTCCGCCGTCATTCACATGGACGAGAAAACGCCTCACCTGCATCTCTGCTTTGTGCCCCTGACTGCTGACGGACGGCTGAGCGCGAAAGAGATCATCGGCAACCGCAAGAACCTTGTGAAGTGGCAGGACGAGTTCTGGCAGCACATGGTCAAGCAGTACCCGGAGCTGGAACGGGGTGAAAGTGCCAGCCAGACCGGGCGGGAGCACATCCCGCCCCGCATCTTCAAGGAGATGACCCAACTGACCAAGCAGAAGGAGCAGCTGGATGCCCTGCTGGTGGGTATCAATCCCTTCAACGGTAAGAGCCGAGCGGCGGAGATCAGCAAGGTGCTGGACAGCTATATCCCCAATGTGGCACAGATGAAGGACCAGTTGCGGAAGTACAATGTCGCCTTCACCAAGACCTCCGCCGAAAACGAAAAGCTGAAAGAGAAGAACAAGACGCTCTCTGCCTCGCTGGACAAAGCGACGGAAGGGAGCGTCTTGAAGCGTCTGGAGGATGCCAAGCTGCGGCAGGACTATGAAGCCGCCCTGAAAACGCTGGACAGCATCCCGCCGGAGGTCATTCGATTTTATGAGAACCGCACGCAGGAGCCTGCGATGCGCCATGATAAGTAAGGAGTAATGCCTATGTGTAATAAAATGTACGAGAATGTGAAATCTTTGGATTATACGAAAAAGTTCTTGCGGTCGGACTCTGATCCGACTACAATGGAGGTGGTCACTCGAACCAATGCCGTCAAGTCTCCGACCAACAGCCCTGAGACCACAAAGCTGGTGTACACGGTAAAGGAGGTCGCGCAGATGCTGGCCATCAGCCAGCGTGCCGCCTACAACCTGTGCAACAGCACCACCGAGTTCCGTGTCCTGCGGGCAGGCGGAAGCATCCGTATCCCGAAGGACAGCTTCGATGCATGGCTCTACCGGGCAGCTTGATAAGGAGGCAAATCTATGGCATATATCACGAAACGTGGCAGCTCTTACAGTGTCCGCTACACCTATCAGGACGAGCACGGCAAGAGCTGCGACAAATGGGAGAGCTTTCCCACCAAAGAGGAGGCGGTCAAACGCCAGAAGCAGATCGAGCATGAGCTGGCGACCGGTAATTTCCTGATCCCGTCCACCGTGACGGTAGCGGAGTTCCTGATGGACTGGCTGCCCAAGCAGCAGAAGCGCACCCTCTCCGGCACTACCCTCCATGAGGTCCACCAACTGCTGCACAATTCCTTTCTGCTGGCGGTGGAGTGGGGCATCCTTATCAAAAGCCCCGTCCCGGTGGAAGCACCCAAAAAGACCACCCAAGAGCGCAGTATCTGGGAGGTGGAGGAGATGCGGGCAGCGCTGGACAGCATGGAGGACCCCCATCCTGCATCTGGCGGTGCACCTGACTCTGGTGGGTGCGCTCCGAGAGGGTGAGGTGGCAGGTCTGACCCCGGAGGACATCGACTTTGATGCCGCCAACGGCATGGGCACCTTCACCGTCAACCGTTCTATGCAGCGGGTGCAGAAGGACACGCTGGCACAGGTGGACAAGGGCTGCATCCTCCGCATCTTCCCGGACAAGCTGGAGGGCAGCAAGACCTCCCTCATCCTGAAAGACACCAAAACCGAAGCCTCCTGCCGCACCATCTTTATGACTGCCGCCCTGCGGGAGGAATTGAAGCAGTGGCTGGAACGCCTGAAAAGGGAAGAAGCCCTTGACCCGGAGCGGTACCGCAACAGCGGGATGCTGCTGCGGCTGCCCAACGGTCTGGCGGTGGAGCCGGTGCTCATCCGCAAGAAGTTCCTCAAATGGCAGGATGCACACCCGGAGTTCCCCCGCATCGTCTTTCATGGGCTGCGGCATTCCAGTGCCACCTACCAGTTGATGATCTCCGGCGGCGACATCAAGGCGGTGCAGGGGACCACAGGACACGCCAGTGCGGATATGCTGGTGAACACCTACGCCCATATCCAGCAGTCCTCCCGTGTGGAGCTGGGCAAAAAGTTTGAAAGCGACTTCTATGCCAAGCCCAACACCCCCAGCCCGCAGGCTGTACCCGCCGCAGGCGAACCCACCATCTCCATGACGGCTCTTTTGGAATTGCTCAAGGATGCCGACCCGGAAATGAAGGCAAAGCTCCGCTTGGCACTGCTCACCTGATGCAAAAAAAGGCACTGATTGCAATGCAATACAGCGCCCTACATCATCGGACATGGATAACACCCACCGTGCAAAAACCGTGCAGAAACCGTGCAGCCATGGCTTACAAAACAAAAAAGCCATGAAATCTTTCGATTTACAGCTTCCACGGTAGATATTCCTACGCGTTAGAACCCGCGGGCTAAGCAACAGCCCACTGGGCTGATTGCTTGCGGCGCTATGCGCCGCCGCCCAGTTCGAGGATGGCACCACCCTTGCCATCGACTGCATCGCTGTGGAGGACGAATACGGAAACACCCCGGTACAGCGGGCGGAGCTGGACTGGCTGCTGTATAATAAGCCCTTGGAGTATACCCAGCTTGTTCTGAGAGGGGAGATGGAGCATTATCTTTCCCTCGGCTGCGACCATGGCAGGCTGGAAGATTAACATTATAGATATGAAAAAACAACCACCTACTACACAAAATCGTGCAATAGGTGGTTGTTTTATTTTCGATCAAGCTCTTGCCACACCAGTCTCGCGGGCAGCCTTTGCCACGGCGTTTGCCACAGCCTCGGCCACGCGGGGATCGAACGCGCCGGGGATGATGTTCTCCTCGCTGCGGTCAGCGTCAGTAATGAGGTCTGCAATGGCGTAGGCAGCGGCCAGCTTCATCTCATTGTTGATATCCCGGGCGCGGACGCTGAGTGCGCCCTTGAACAGGCCGGGGAAGCACAGCACGTTGTTGACCTGATTGGGGAAGTCGCTGCGGCCGGTGGCCATCACTCGCACGCCGCCGGCCTTGGCCTCGTCCGGCATGATCTCCGGGGTGGGGTTGGCCA